>TARA_B110000037_G_scaffold223036_1_pt1 | contig 19630 bp, 17 predicted proteins | sample TARA_B110000037 | Tara Oceans TARA_B110000037 (sample SAMEA4397196) | marine metagenome | biome: Polar Biome; feature: [MIX] marine epipelagic wind mixed layer (ENVO:01000061); material: water (ENVO:00002006), including particulate matter (ENVO:01000060) such as... | depth 10-100 m
GCAGGAAGGAATCAGAGGGTGTAACTGAAAGTGGTGGGTGCTCAGGTTGCCATTTTTTGAAAATGGCTCAGAAAATATTCATCTTTTTTCGTGTGACGCAGCAATAGGAGCATGTTCCGTCGATTACTCCCAACATTCGCCGCCGCAGGTATCTCCATCCCCTTCCCGCAAACGGATGTCCACCTCTTCCGCAAGGATAACTGAGTCGCAGGATCCAAAGGAGCGGCGTCTCGTTGCCAGAGGCAGTGGGCAGGAATAATAGCCAGTCTCAAAGACTCTTCCCAATGGTGCGTGAGAGACGGGCGATGGCTTCGTTCATCGCGCTGATACGCGGAGCCATCTTGTTAAAGTCACCTTCCATCGGTGCTTGGACGGGGACGGTCGTGCGGAATGCTTTCGGTGAAGCATCACCTCCTCCGATTGGCTGGAGTTTCCAAGTGCATTCAAGAAGGAGAGTGCCATCCGGGAGAGGGTCGAAGCGCTCGATACGGATTTCCACAAGATCCGAGTAGTCGCGGGTGATGAAGTTGGTCGACGGCTGGATATTCGTGGATCCGGTAAGGCGGCGTAGGTTGTCCGCGACGACTCGGGTGATGGCCGCATCAAGAGGCTCTGACCAAAGGTTTTTCTCGTGAACTTCAAGACGCCCGTCTCCGGTGCGAGTGACAAGTTCGACTCTTTCCAAATACGGAGGAAGGGATGGTCTTGCGATGGCGATAGAGGGGTTGGCTGCGGTGGGTGTTTTTCCGGAAACGGAAGCCTCAAGCAGATGCCGGACGGGATCGTCCTCGATGGGGACGAGGAGGGAGCAAGCGGAGAGGCAGAACGGAAGCAGGAGCGGGAGAAGCGGTTTCATTCGGAGTCTTTGCCGCGCAGGAGGCTATTGGGGTTACGCTTGAGATCGTTGGTGAGCTCGCGGAGGGCACGGGATGCGGTTTCGGTTTCGTGGAGGAGATTCTGGAAGTTCAGGAGCATGGGAGAGCGCGGGTCGCTGACTTTAGAAAGCTCGTCAGCCGTGGCTTCGATTTTTTTCAAACTGGCCTTGGTATCCTCTGCGAGCACACGGATGTCCTCGAGCAAAGGATCCATGTTCTGGTTTGCCTTGGCACTGAGTTCGCGGATCTCGATGAGGGCGGTATCGAGATTGGCAAGAGAGGTTTGGAGTTTTTCATCCGAGGTAAAGTTCCGCACGTCACGGGTGATCCCTGTTAAATTCTCGTTGATCTCTTTCAGATCGAGCTCTGCGATCTGCTTGTTCGCGTTTTTGAGAACATCCCGTATTTCGGTCATTAGACCGGCGATATCGAGCTCGTTGATTCTCTTCAGCCCGTCTGTAATACCAGAGATAAGTTCGTCGATCTCGGTTGGGATGGTAGGCACGACTGGATACTCGGACTCCCTCGCCGAGGCATAAGTGAAGCCCTTGGAATTCGGATCGATATCGAACTCAATGTATAGCTGCCCGGTGACGAGGCTCTGCTGCTTCATACCTGCACGAAGGCCTTCGTTGACGGCGAGGCTGACGCCTTCCTTTGAGGAAAAATCGAGCATTCCCTCCCCGCCCCCACCGGCCACGCTGCGGAGATCCTTTTCAGTAAGCTCTACGACGACGGGAATGATCTTGCGATTCTCCATCGTATCGATAATCACACTGATAGAGTCCACACGCCCGATCTTCACGCCGCCGAAGCGGACGTCGGAGCCGACCTGGAGGCCATAAACACTCTTGTCAAAGTAGAGCTGAACCTTGTGCGTTTTTTCGAAAAACTTCCCCGCGCCAAGCATCACCAGCGCCATCCCGGCGATGAATAAGCCGAGCAGCGTGAAGAGGCCTATCATTGTGGATCTGGCTTTTTTACTCATGTGGATTCCTGGTCTTCTTTGGTTTTTCCCCGGTTTAGGAAGAGGCGGACGGTCTCGTCACCTGAGGAGTAGCGGAGGTTCTTCGGATCGCCGGTTGCTCCCTGTGTTCTAGTATTAGTATCGAGGAATACGGAGTTGTTGGCGATTGCGAAGATACTGGCGAGTTCGTGAGTCACAATCACAAACGTGGAGCCAAGCGAATCACGCAAGCGGAGAATGAGTTCGTCGAGCCGCTGGGAGCTAAGTGGATCGAGGCCGGCACCGGGCTCGTCGAGAAAAAGGATATCGGGATCGAGAGCCATTGCCCGCGCGATACCAGCGCGCTTATTCATGCCGCCACTGACCTGGGCAGGGTAATAATCCTCGTAGCCTGAGAGTCCGACGAGGGCGAGCTTGTAGTGCGCGAGATCCCGAATCTCGCGTGGCTTGAGATCGGTGTGCTCCTCAATGGGCATGGAAATATTTTCAGCAAGAGTCATAGAAGACCAGAGAGCGCCGGACTGATACATCACGCCAAAGCGTCGGATGAAACGAAGGCGTTCCGCTGAAGCTGCTTCAGTAAAATTTTCCCCTTCGTAAAAAATGGAACCTTCGCGCGGCTCCTTGAGCCCGATCATGTGGCGCAGGAGAGTGCTTTTTCCGCATCCGCTACCGCCCATAATGACGAAAATATCACGCTCCTTCACATCGAAGTTCAGGTCTCTCATGACCACGAAATTTCCGAAGGCCATGGTCAGGCTGCGGACGGAAATCTTGGAGTCTTTGTCGGGGGCATCCATTGCTAAATTTCCAGAATGGTAAAGATAACCGCGAAGGCGGAATCGAGGACGATGATAGCGGTGATCGAAGTTACAACCGCGCGGGTTGTAGCTTGCCCAACAGCTGCAGAGGAACCGCCAGAATTCAACCCCTGAAGACAGCCGCTGATTGCGATTGCCACTCCGAAAAATATGCTTTTGAAAACACCTAGCGAAGCTTGGGTAAGATCCACGGCGGTGAGCATCTCATCCCAGAAAAGGCTCGGAGGAATTCCTGCCGCAGCCGCTACTAGCATGCCTCCGAGAATACCAATCACATTCGAGTAGATCGTTAGGATTGGCATCATCAGCACGAGGGCGAAGACGCGCGGGAGAACGAGGAAATCGAAGGAATTGAAGCCGAACGTTTTGAGTGCATCAATCTCTTGGTTCGCGTTCATGCTACCGATGTGTGCGGCGAAGGCGGCACCAGTGCGACCACTCATAATAATGGCCGTCATCATCACGCCCATTTCCCGAACCATGGCAATGCCAACGAGATCAGCAACGTATAGACTCGCTCCGAAGTCAGCGAGTTGGACGTTTCCGACGAATGCAAGAATCATGCCGATAAGGAAACTGATCAGGGCGACGATAGGCAGAGCTCCGATGCCACATTCTTGGACGGTGAGCCAGAAATCCGAAGAGCGGAATCGTGCCTTCCCGACGAAGAACCTGAGTGTAGAGCTAACTGTATCGCCGGTGAACTCTAGGACGGATTCCAGTGATTGCCAGGCAGCGGTGGAACGTAGCCCCAGGAGAAGGAGACCATGAGGTTCGTCTTCTTGGGATTTGGCTTCGCTGCGCTCCGGGACTTTGAGAGCTAGTTCCATGAGTCCTCGAAGATCCTCCGGAAGCCCTTCTAGCGACGGTTCCTCTTCTCCGCTTTCGCGAAGTGTGCGCAAGAGCCACGCAGGAAGCATCGAATCAAAACGACCAAGATTCCCTGTGTGGAATTCATCCGGCCAAGTTGCTTCACCAGCACCCGAAACAGACATGGTACTGCCGCGTAGCCAATCACCGGATAGTTCAAGAACCGTGTGGGAACCGTCCTTTCGCCATTCAGCTTTCGGGGAGTCAGAAGATTCCGCTGGTTCGTGCTTCATGATGACTACTCTCCAGAAGAGACGACTTCGCCATCTTCCTAACGCAGCCTAACATATCTCCCATCACGCGGTTTTTCCAGCGGGAATACTGGGAAAAGGAATCCGAAAATCCGGCGAATCACTCTTCTTCGCTCGGTTTCTCGTTAGCACCTTTCATTAGGCTGCCACTTTCTTGGACGTGTTTGAATTTTCCCTGGATCTTGGCGTTGCGGGAGGCGGAAGTCGGCCCACCATCCTCGCCCATCATATCACGCATCTCCTTGTCGAAACCCTGATCCTCCATATCTGCCGCGGATGCAGGATCCACTCCAATGGAGACGGTTGCCGCATCGATCTGCTCACTACGGACGGCGACTTTATCCAGAGCTTTCTGGTATTTCGCAAGCATGCCTTCGATGTCACCGACGGATTTAATTTCGGCCACGACTTTTTTCATCTCGGCGAATCGCGCCGGATTACTGACCACCCATCCGGCGGCTCCCCCGGTGACTCCTACGAAAAAGAGCAGCATGAAAATCAAGCTACGACGGCGCTTGCGTTTTTCACGGGCGGCCTTGGCATCCATGATCGCGCCAAGCTCAGCACTAATACCCATATCTAGAGAAGACTGTCCGCGGTCATCGAGCGTGATCAGATCTGCAGCGGGTTGCTGCTGAGCAGGTGCCGGTGCGGCGGTAAACGCCGGTTGTTGGGAAGGAGGAGCGGCCTGTGGCGCTGGAGTTGGCTGAAAAGCATTTGCCGGAGCTGGCTGATAGACGGGAGCTGGAGCTGACTGAAAAGCTTGGGCGGGTGCCTGTGGGTTTTCTTGGATAGGTGCCGGTTGAAAAGCGTTCGGTGCCGGTGCCGGTGCCGGTGCAGGGGTTGCTTGAAACCGGCTTCCCTGGACAGCTGCGGGTGCCTGCTGTTGATTGACGGGAATAGGACTAAATTTCTTCTGCTCCACTGGGGTCCCAAAGCGGCTCGGTGCCTGTTTATCTCCCAAAGCGGCTTCAAACAGTTTATTCAGATCGTCATTGCTCGCCATAACAGTGACGAATAAACGACGATCATTAATAAATTTCAATTATATTACTCTCCTTCTACTGACTTTGAATGGTTTCCGTGTTGCGGTTTCCCTGAATAGCAGGAGGTGCTGAATCTGCGGGAGGGAGCGCATCGTGCGATCCCCACTTTCAAGCTGGTTCCGATTCCGGAAAGCCCCATGAAACCACCGCAGACGGGCATTACCCCACGTGGATGGAAGCTACCACCCACGGCGATATGACCCGGCCCGCCCCTCCTCCCAATCAAGGGACCGTAACCGATCCAGCCATGCTCAGGAAGGTAGATCTCCGCCCATGCGTGGGTGGAACCCCGACCAACATCCGAAATCCCACTTAGCATGTAGCCGCTGACAAAACGAGATATTTTCATAAATCCACTCACTCACGGCTGCGGCGATAGCGTAGAAACCCTGAATATTTCCGAAAAGGTCGTTCACCTACTGCCCCATGATATCGGACTGGCAGTAGCGGCTAGGGAAAAGGAACGGGGTGCCCTCTGGATTTAGTTCGGCGGTTGTATCAGCCCTGAGGCTAGCGAGTTGAACGATCTTTGTGGAGACCTCCGTTTCAGCCTCGTAGTGGATCGCGAGGATACCGGGGTCGATCGTCTTGATCCGGGAAAAGCGGTTCATGCCGCTTGTGATGTGGAAGTCCTCGATATCGACGGTGGGCGTCGCAGTTAGGGATTCGGAAAGAATTTCCTACCCACCAGCCTGGAGGCATTTGAGGGCGAAGAGAAACGTCGATGGATTGCTGAGATTGTATTCGAGTTGGCAACTTACTTTAAATTTCATGATGGTGAATTCTTGGAGAATTCATTTCGGTGGCGCACTCAATATGCCACATATGCTACCCTGAAGCGATCTCTGGACAAGCCAGCCCCGCTGACTTTCGGCAAGCGGGGCTGCATACTGAAGCAGGTTCTTGCTTTCCCTAGCGCTGAAACCGGAGTCAAATCCGACCTGACATGGCATATCTTGACGAAAATTTCCTCCTCTATTCGGAAACCGCACGCCGCCTTTACCACGAGGTCGCGGCAGACCAACCCATTATCGACTACCACAACCACCTTCCACCCGAAGAGATCGCCACCAATCACCGATGGGAAAATATTTCCGACCTCTGGCTCGGCCACGACCACTACAAGTGGCGCCTCCTCCGCGCAAACGGCATCGACGAAGAGCGCATCACCGGGAACACCAGCCCAAGGGACAAGTTCCAGGCATTTGCGGAAACCGTTCCCTACACCCTTCGCAACCCCATGCACCACTGGGTGCACATGGAGCTGCAGCGTTACTTCGATATCCATACCCTCCTCACCCCCGATACTGCGGACGAAATCTGGGAAAAGACCGCCGAGAAACTCGCCGAACCTGACTTCACCACCCAAGGGCTTCTGAAAAAATTCGATGTCCGTGTCGTTGGCACCACAGATGACCCGGCCGATTCCCTAGAGCACCACGAAGCCATCATCGCATCCGGCCTCCCAACCAAAGTCGTCCCCACCTTCCGCCCGGATAAGGCATTCCAAGTGGATCGCCCCGACCGTCTCAACCCATGGCTAAAAAAGCTGGAGAAGGCTTCCGGCATCTCCATCACCCACCTCTCCGACCTCCTCGCCGCCCTGCAAAAACGCCACGATGATTTCCACGCAGCCGGTGCCCGCCTTTCCGACCATGGCCTCGACCGCTGCCCGGCTCTCCCCTGCTCGGATGCGGAGGCGACCAACATCTTCGACAAAGCACGCTCCGGACAAGCCGTCTCAGCAGAGGACAAGGAGCGATTCTCCTTCTACCTCCTCGTCTTCACCGGCCAGCTCGATGCCGCACGCGGCTGGACAAAGCAACTCCACCTCACACCCATGCGGAACACGAACTCACGGATGTTCGAAAAGGTCGGCCCCGATGCCGGATTCGATACCATGGGCGATACCATGCAGGGAGATGCCCTCGCCACCTTCCTCGATGCCCTCGCTTCCCGCGAGTCCCTCCCGAAAATGGTCATCTACAACATGAATCCACGCGATAACTACCTCTTCGCAGCCATGACCGGCGCCTTCCAAGACGGCACCGTTCCCGGAAAAATCCAGTTCGGCTCCGGATGGTGGTTCCTCGATCAGAAGGAAGGCATGGAAATGCAGCTCAACGCCCTCTCCTCCACCGGCCTCCTCTCCCGCTTCGTAGGAATGCTCACGGACTCCCGCTCATTCCTCTCCTTCCCCCGCCACGAATATTTCCGCCGCATCCTCTGCAATCTCATCGGCGGCGAAGCCGAAAAAGGAGAACTCCCCGACGACTTCGAAACCCTCTCGAAACTCATCGCAGACATCTCCTTCCACAACGCCAACCGCCACTTCGGCTTCAACGTGTAACCACGATAGAAAAAAATCACCGCAAAGGCGCAAAAACCGCGAAGGATCGCAAAGCCGATTTTTGCCAAGAGCAAGGCGCGACGAGCGAGTGAAAGCCAGCATTCATGCCCTCCGGAGGAGGGGACACAGGCCGCTTGGCCGGAGAGGAGCGCAGGCAATCGAGATTCACGACTCGACGCGCAACGCAGCTATTGGGAAAAATCGCCTTCGCCCATCCGTCAGATTAAGGTTTTCAGATCACTAGGCTTGATCCTTATTTCCAGCTACCCCGTTTCAAAATCCAACTTGGCGAACTCCTCTTACTTCGCGGTAAAAACACCCCCTCAACCCAAGCTTTGCGACCCTTTGCGACCTCCGCGCCTTTGCGGTAAAACCTCTTCCCCAAAACCCAAGTCCGCCACTCGCCACTCGCCACTCGCCACTCGCCACTCGCCACTGATCACTAGCCACTTCTCCCTGAAAACTAGCAAACTCATGAAAATACTCTCCACCCTCCTCCTCACCTCCCTCGCCATCCACGCCCAGCCAGTATTCATCGGCACCGGCGCAGACGGCATCTACCTTTCCAACTTCGACCCGGAAAAAGGGACCCTCACTGAGCCGACCCTCGCCATCAAATTTCAAAGACCAGGCTTCCTAGCACTCCATCCCGAGAAACCAATCCTCTACTCCATCGGCGGCAACAACACCGTCGCTGGCTTCACCGTAGCCGAGGACTACGCCCTCACCCTCCTCGGCACCGCACCCTGCGGTGGGAAAGGCCCATGCCACCTCGCAATCGACGCCTCCGGCCGCACCCTCACCGTAGCGAATTACGGCGGTGGCTCCGTGGTATCCATCAGGCTGGGAGCCGACGGCAAACCCGGAAAAACCGCATCCGTCATCCAAATCGAAGGCTCCGGCCCCAACGAAAATCGCCAAAAATCGCCCCACACCCATGGCGTCTATTTCGATAATGCCAACCGCTTCCTCTTTGCCCCCGACCTTGGAGTCGACAAGACGCTCATCTACAAATTCGACCCAGCTACATCCGAACTCACCGCTAACGAGCCAGCACATTTCACAGCTCCTCCAGGCTCCGGCCCACGCCACATGGCCTTCTCCCCGAACGAAAAGCACGCTTACATCATCAACGAACTGACCAACACCATCAGTGCAGCCGCCTTCAACCAAGACACCGGAGCCCTAACCGAAGTCCAAACCATCTCCACTCTCCCCGGCGATTTCAAAGACGGCACAACCGCCGAGATCGAAGTCCATCCCAACGGCAACTTTGTCTACGGCTCAAACCGCGGGCACAACTCCATCGTCGTTTACAAACGCGATCCGGAAACCGGCAAACTTACCTACGTCCAGCACGCTCCCTGCGGCGGTGAAATCCCCCGCCATTTTAAGATTGATCCCTCCGGCAAATGGCTCATTTGCGGCCACCAGAAATCCAACACGATTTCCGTCCTTAGCCTAGACCCGAAAACCGGCATGCTCGGCGAACCACAATCAACGGTCAAAGCCCCAAAACCCATCTGCATCCTGTTTCCGTAACTGGGAGGGGCGTCGCGTTGAACTAGATCCCCAACTCACGCACCAACCCCGTGCACCGCTCCCCCGGCATGACGCTTAGTTCCATCTGGTTCATGACGTAGGCGAAGGAAAAGCCGCCTGCGGGATCGCCGAAGGCGTGGCTGCCGCCTGCGCCGGGATGGCCGAAGGCCGCGGTAGATTCCCCGTAAAGCTGGCGTTTCTTAATGCCGCTTCCATCGACCGGATCTTTCTGGCACCCGCAGGTGAAGGCGGTTTCACGGAGTAGCACCTTGTCCTCGCCGCTGCATTGCAGAGTTGCAAGGGCGGTTCGTGTCGCTTCTGAAAACGGACTATCGATCACGCCGATGGCGGCCTGGTAGAACTTCGCCAACCCGCTGGCACTGCCCACCCCACCCATTGCCGGAAGACCGGCCACCCATGCTTGGGGTGCGTTCATCTCCGCGATGGCATGCAGTCCTTTCGGTGACGAAAACGCCCTGCGAGTGAGGCTGCCGGGTGTATTGAAAGATGCGTAAAAACCTTCCTCGAAAGCGGAGGGACTGGTGCGACCCGGAACGAGTTTCGCAACCCGTTCCCATTCACTTTCCGGCAGCCCAATCCAAAGATTAATGCCCATGGGAGCGGCGATTTCCGCATTCCAGTATACGCCAAGGCTCCGGCCCTCTAGGCGACGGACACATTCGTCCATGAGAAAGCCAAGCGTGCGCGGATGATAGCCATGTCCCTGACCGGGAGTCCACTCGGGCTCTTTCCTCTCCACTACGGCGATGACCGCCGCGTGATCGAACACGTCCGCGACCTCATCCAGCGCCGACAGTCCGCACTGGTGGGAAAGCATTTCGCCGAAGGTGGCACTATCCAGCGGGAAGCCGCTCCAGACTTCGCTGACGAGAGTATCGTGATCCAGGCCGCGCTGGCCGAGGACATGCAGCAGGGTCGCGGCAGCCGGTGCTTTCGTAGCCGAGTAAACGGGAGCCAAGGTATCCGAAGTCCATGAATTGGTTTTCCCTCGATCCGTGAAACCGCCGTGTAGAGAAACGATTTCCTCACCGCCTTTCCAAACACTAACAGAAGCCCCCAGCTCCCCCCGTGCAGAAAAGTTCTCCCGAAAATATGCTTCAATCCCTTCCATAACTCCGTCTTCCACTAGTCACTAGTCACTTCAACCACCCCGCCACATCCTTAGCAAAGTAAGTCAGAATCATATCCGCCCCAGCCCGCTTGATACCCAGCAGGCTCTCCATCACCACCGCCTTTTCATCCAGCCATCCACCGCCACAAGCAGACTTGATCATCAAATATTCCCCGCTCACCTGATAGGCAGCGATTGGCAGGGTCGTCTCATCGCGCAGCCGTGCGATGACATCAAGGTAGGGTCCAGCAGGTTTCACCATCACGATATCCGCACCCTCTTCCTCATCCATGAGAAGCTCGCGAACCGCTTCCCGCACATTACCGGGATCCATCTGGTAGGTCTTCTTGTCCCCTTCCTTCGGAGCGGAATCAAGAGCTCCTCGGAACGGCCCGTAAAAGGCGGAAGCATACTTCGCAGTGTAGGCCATAATCCCAGTTTCCTCGAAACCCGCTTCATCCAGCGCTACCCGGATCGCCCCAATCCTACCGTCCATCATGTCAGACGGAGCCACGATATCCGCTCCAGCACGTGCGTGGCAGAGCGCTTGTTCGCATAAAACCTCCACGGTTTCATCATTCAAAATTTTCAGCGAGCCATCCTCGCCCCGTTCCACAATCCCATCGTGCCCATCCGAGCTATACGGATCGAGCGCAACATCCGTGATTACACACATCCCCGGACAAGCTTTCTTAATCGCACGGATCACCTGAGGCACCAGCCCTTCATCGTCCGCACACGCAGCACCATTCGCGCTCTTCAGCTCCTCCGCGATCTTCGGAAAAAGCACCACCGCACGTATCCCCATTTTCCAGACCGACTCCACCTCAGCGATCAACCCACTGACCGTCCAACGTGTGCATCCCGGCATAGATTCGATGGCCACATCCTCCGCATCCTCATGGAAAAAAACAGGCAGAATCAGGTCATCCACAGAGATTCCCGTCTCCCGCACTAACCCACGTATCGCAGGAGTCCTCCTATTCCGTCTCGCCCGAATCATCATTTCCATACGGCGAAGCTACATGCTCACCGCGAAAACAAAATCAGAAATCAGAAATCGGAACCCAAGTCACAAGAATCTGATCCGCGCCAATCCGCGTTCATCCGTGGTTACTCTTCAAACCCTGCCCCAGCCTTCCACTGATCACTCGGCACTAGCAACTTCACTCCCAATTCAAACCCTCTTCCAAATCGGCACATCCAATTTCAAGCGATCAATCGAATCAGCAAGAAACCTCAATCCCTCCACCCGATGCGAACTAAGCACGCGGATATATAACGAAGCCTCACCGACAGGCACCCATCCCAAGCGATGGATGAACTCAACTGCCGTGCAGCCGTGGATCCCACCAAGCTCGCTCAAATGCCCTTCGAGAACATTCCTCGCCATTTCCTCATACACCTCATAGAAAAGCCCTTCCAACGCATCCTCTCCCTCCATTTCCCGCACGAGTCCCTGGAACTCGACTACGGCACCAATCTCCTTCGAAGGTAGTTCCATGGCCGGAACCACGATCACATCCGGGGTGAATTTAATATCGATTTTCATACGCGTTTCATCCTCCTGATACCGGCGGCAGCAAGGCTATTTCGGCAGCCTCGCCAATAGCCTTATCCCAATCCACAAACTCGCAATCAACAGCCACACGCAGCCCTTCTAGGGAAACTCCCGGTGCGACCAGCTCCATCAATTCGCGCGGTGTCCGACCTACCTCACATTCCACGATTTTTTCGGAAAAATCGAACGTTTCCCGAGCTTGGGCGAATGCCATTAGTTTCACTTTCATACCACTATCCTCGCTTCGTCGATGCCTTCACCTTTCACAAAGCGCGTGATGCTGTCCACCGTTGTTTCCGCAATCGCGCCAAGCGCCTCTTGCGTGAGAAACGCCTGGTGGGAAGTAACTAGGACATTTGGAAAGGTGAGCAACCGCGAGAGCACATCGTCCTGTAGTGCAGTATCGGAATGATCTTCGAAAAATACGCCTTCCTCCTCTTCGTAAACGTCCAGCGCCACACCGCCGAGCTGCCCGCTCTTGAGTGCCGCAATCACCGCCTTACTCTCCACCAACTTGCCCCGGCTAGTATTCAGCAGATACGCCCCGTGTTTCATTTTCGAAATCGATTCCTTATTCAAGACATGGAAAGTCTCCTCGGTTAGCGGCATGTGCAGGCTCACCACATCGGAGGTCGCGAGGAGCTTGTGAACGCCAGTATACACCACCCCGTTTTTCCGCGCCCACTCTTCCTGTGGAAACGGATCGTATGCCAAAACCTCGCAGCCAAAACCCCGGAAAATCGGTGCAGCACAACGTCCAATTTTTCCCGTCCCCATGATTCCGACCGTCTTCCCATACAGGTCGAACCCGACCAGCCCACCGAGTGAAAAATTCAGCTCACGCACCCTGTTGTAGGCACGGTGAATCTTTCGGTTCAGTGTGAGCAAGAGCGCCACCGCATGCTCCGCCACCGCATGCGGTGAGTATGCAGGAACCCGTAAGACAGTTATCTCCAACTCCTTCGCAGCATCCAGATCCACGTTATTGAAACCGGCGCAACGAAGCGCAACCAGCTTCACTCCCTTTCCCGAAAGAGCCTCCATACACGCGCGGTCAACCTTGTCATTGACGAACACACAAACAGCAGCACAACCCTCCGCCGAAGTTGAATTCGCCGCCTCCAGACGAAAATCATGATACTCGATTTCCATATCTAGCCCCTCCACCGCCGCGCCGAAAAACTTCCGATCATACGGCTTCGAATCGTAAAATGCTACTTTCGTTCCACCTCCCTCGCTCATAAACGAGCTTAGCATGACTATAATCCTGGTCAATCAACAGAGTATCCTTGGCGGTGTTGGATTCCGGTGGCAGATCTGCCAATTTCGTGGAAACTATCAGCATGATATCTCTCGACGAAGCACGGCGCACAGTCGCCGCAAATATTTCCATGCTTGGCGCACAAGACCTCTCCCTGGCAGCTTCGCTCGGCAGCGTTCTTGCGGAGGATCTTCTCTCAGATGCCGACTACCCCTGCGCAGATCGCTCGATGATGGATGGCTACGTGGTGGGGGCGGATGCCATACCGGGAGAGTTCACCGTTGCAGGAGAAATCCCGGCGGGCGATGTTCCGGATCGGGCGATCAAGCATGGCGAAGCGATGAGAATCTTCACTGGTGCCATCCTTCCAACCGGGGGAGATCGGGTGCTAATGCAGGAGCAATGCGTGCGTGAAGGTGGCTCCGTGCGAATCGATCATTTCCCCGAGCCTTTGTTCATTCGCAGGAAGTCATCAGAAGCGAAGGCGGGTGATGTAGTTTTGCAAAAAGGCACACGAATCGGTGCCACCGAGATGGCAATTCTCGCCCAGATCGGCCACGTGAAACCCTCTGTCATACGCAGACCCTTGGTAAAACACATCGCCACGGGCGACGAACTAGTAGCCCCGGGAGAAACACCCATCCCGGGAAAAATCCGCGATACAAACTCCAGCCTTCTTGCCGGACTGCTCGCGCCATTCGGGCTTTCCATGGAATCCTCACGACTCGCCGACGATCCCGAAGCCATGGCCGAATCCACGAAAGGCGATTGGGACCTTCTCCTCATATCCGGCGGAGCCAGTGTCGGCGACCACGACCACGGCTCGGATGTCCTTCGCGCCTCCGGTTTCACCATCCACTTCGACAAAGTAAACCTCCGCCCAGGCAAACCACTAACCTTCGCAACCCGCGGTAACCAGGCAGCATTCGTCATCCCTGGCAACCCAGTCTCCCACTTCGTCTGCTACCACGTAGCCATCCGCCTAGCCATCGAACTCATGTGCGGACTAAAACCCCGCTGGGATTTCCTGGATCTAGAAATCACCAATCCCAACCTCATCAAACCCAACCCGCGCGAAACTTTCTGGCCCGCCCGCACATCCATATCGAATGGCACCCTCTCCACAGAAGCCCGCCCATGGTCTAGCTCCGGCGACACCTTCTCCCTGGCGGAAACAAACGCCCTCATCCGCATCAACCCACAAGCAAATCACCAAACCTTACTCCTCGACCTCCCCCACCCATGCAGATCAACTCAAGCCCCCACCCCCAGTCTTCCCACTGATCACTGATCACTCGGCACTAGCCACTCCACCAACCAGCAACCTCATCAAAATCATGCCAGAATTCTCCCACCTAGACTCCGAAGGCACCGCCCGCATGGTCGATGTCGGCCACAAGCCCATCCAACTCCGCACCGCCACCGCCGCCGGCCAGGTCACCTGCCGAGCGGAAACCATCGCAGCACTCCGCGACAAAGCCCTCCCCAAAGGCGACGTCCTCACCGTCGCCCGCATCGCCGCCATCCAGGCAGCCAAGATCACCGACAAGCTCATCCCACTCTGCCACTCTCTCCCCCTCGATTCCGTTGACGTAGATTTCGAGATCCAGGAAACCGAAATCCACATCCGCGCTACCGCCCGTACCTCCGCGAAAACAGGCGTGGAAATGGAAGCCCTCACCGCAGTCTCCATCGCCGCCCTCACCATCTACGACATGTGCAAAGCCGTGGACAAAACCATGTCCATAGGCGGCATCACCGTAACAGAAAAAACCAAGCAATGAAAATCGCCCGCCTCACCCTCAGCGACCGCGCCAGCGCAGGGATCTACAAAGATCTCTCCGGCCCCGAAATCGAACGTATCCTCACCGAAAACGGCTTCACCGAAGTCGAGTGGATCCGCCACGTCATGCCCGACGATCGCGATAGCATCGAAACTCTCCTCCGCACCCTCAGCGATCAGGAAAACTGCCAACTCATCCTCACCACCGGCGGCACCGGACCTTCCGCCCGCGACAACACCCCCGAAGCCACCCGCGCCGTCCTCGAACGAGAACTCCCCGGCTTCGGCGAAGCCATGCGAATGCGCAGTTTCGAAAAAGTCCCAACCGCCATCCTCTCTCGCTCCACCGCCGGAACCCGCGGAAAATCCCTCATCCTAAACCTCCCCGGAAACCCCAAAGCCATCGAAGAATGCCTCCCTATGCTGATCCCGGCTGTAAAAGAGGCGATGCGTCACCTTGAGTAGCAGTCGTGTCTCACGGCTTGAGTCAAAGCGGTGTCCCACCGCCCGTGCAAAGGTCTTCCGCAAATGGTGAGACACCATTTAAAACTCAAGGCGTGAGACACGCCTACTCCTTATACTTGGCCTTCACCCGCCGTTCCCCGTCTCCAACCTCTTGCTCCAGCACCTTCACAGCCGCCTCCAGCTGCGGATCACTTCCTTTCGCCTGATCCTCCGGCAAGAACGGCACTACCACATCCGGCACCGCGCCGTTCAGCTCGAGATCTTGCCCGGTTTCCGCGTGAAACCAGCCCCGGAACGGAATTTGCAACTCCCCCACCTCCGGGATGCGGACCCCCACCGCCGAGATCACACCGCCGTTGGTCGGCATCCCGACGAGTTTCCCCCGTCCGAGTCGCTTGAAGGCGTGGCAGAAAATCTCCGCGTTTGAAAAGGTGTTTCCGTTGCACAACACTACCATGGGTCCTTCCCAGGAAGGGCTAACTCGCCGGTCTGTCGGGTAGCCCCTCGGGCCGTCCCTTGGGATGGTAAAGGTATGCTCCGGCTGGCAGAAAAGCCCTAGAAGTCCGTCCGCCACGCGCCCACCCAGATTGTCACGCATATCTAGGATCAGCCCATCCGAATCCAATGAGGCACGGTAGATCTCTACCGCCAAATCCCGTAAATCATCCGTCTTCATTTTCCGGAACGGCAGATAGGTAAAATCCTTTTCCTCCGCCATCCGCGCCGCAGCAGCCGCTTTCGCCTCCCGGTCAATCAGGCGGACCTCATCATAGTCCACGGACATCAGCTCCATCGTCCGCTTCTTCCCATCCGCACCGGCAACCACCATAGGCAGCGAATTCCCCTCCGCACCGCTGAAAAACCGCCCCAGATCCGTCTTCGCATCCACTTCCTTCCCGCCGATCCGGAGCACTGTGTCACCAGCCACAGGCGCGCCTTTCACCCGAGACACCGGAGTGCCGGCAATCACCCGCTCCACTACCAGCGGCCCGTCCCAACTCGCCTTAAAAACCATGCCCGGATGCGCCATCGGCTTCTTCACCTTCGTCTTGTCACCTTTCAGCCCCCACGCTTTCGATTTAAAAGTAAGATGCGAGGCATTCAGCTCTCCCAACAACTGCGCCACCACCCGGTCGAACTGCCGCGATTCCTTGGCCCTTGCTGCGGCATCCTCGTATTTCACCAGTACGGCATCCCAGTCAGTACCGTTCATCGTCTTGTCATAGAAACGCTCTCCCAGAGCCCTCCAGATCCTGCGGAAGCCCAGTCGCAGCCGCGCGCTCCTGTCCTGCTCCACGGAAAACGAAAACTTAAAACCATCCATCACGCCGCCGTGGAACACCATCGGTTCCCGATCCACGCGCCAAAACGATAGACCAACACCATCCACTCCCACCGGTATCCCTCGGAAGTCCGACCACTCATCTACCTCACCGGTTTCCACGGAAAGTGAAGACACCGACATGTCCTTCGCATCCCGGCTCTGGAATAGTACCGACTGAGAATCCGCCGCCCACACAAGCCGAATAGGTTCGCTTACATCCGTATCCATGGGCTTGGCCGATGCGGCGATCTTCGTGAAATCCTTTTTCCCCAGCCCCTCCACATCAACCGTCCACAGTCGCGCAATCTCATCCTCATCCCTCCGCGCCACGAAGACGATGGTCTTTCCATCCGGCGACCATTTCGGTGATCCCTCGAAGGCCGGATGGCGCGTCAAATTCACCGCCTTTTCCGAGCCATCCGCCCGCACCACCCAGATATCGCGGTTCGCGTGTAGATCCTTTTTTCCAATCACCAGCCACTCCCCGTCCGGCGACCAGTCATAGGTCGGCGGATCCCATCCGTGCGTAACCACCTTGGCCTCGCCCTCGCCAAATGCAGGGGCAATCACGATATCCCCCGTCGCTTCAATCCACGAGAGGCGACCACCGTCCGGACTCACCCGCAACGAGCGCTTCGATCTCTTTCCCGCCGGGATGATTGATACCTCCCCCAATTTCCCATCGGAAAATTCCGCGCGGCAAACCTCCATCTCAAGCCCATCATCCTTCAGAAAAAACACCGCCTCGCCATACTGAGAAAACTGCGGCTCCTGCTCGTCCAAGGCATCCGTCTCAGTCAGCCGCACCGGCTCCTCACCCCGTATCATCGTCCACAAATCCCCCGCCGCCGAAAATACAATCCTCTCACCTTTCCCGAACGTCACCGACGAAGTCCCGGAGACCTTTTCCCGCCTAACCAGCTTCTTGGAAAATTCTTCCCCCTCTGCAAAAAACTTCACCTCCAACGGCTGCCTACCAGTGCCCGGCTCGAACCGATACACCTTCTGCCCCGCCCGGAAAATCATTACCTTCCCATCCCCCGAAAGCGTCGGCCCCACCACCGATTCACCCTTAAAAAAAGTCTCTTGCTTGTCAGAACCCGTCTCCAAATCCCGCGACCACAAGTTAAAAGCCCCGTCCACGTTCGAGAGATAATAGAAGCCCTTCCCATCCGGTTTCCATAGCGGTGATTTCGCCTCCCACTTCTCGAGGATCAGGGGCGTAAACTCCCGCGTTACAGCATCATAGAGATGAACTTGCGAAGCCCGCGATCCACGATACCCGCTGCGGTAAAGCGGCTCCCCACCTTGGCAAAAAAGATACCGCTTCCCTTCCGGCGAAACCGAAATCGAATGAGCCGTCGCATCAAACAATTCCAGCTCGCGGCTATCATCTGATAGATCCACCAGCAGTGGACGATACGGCTTATAGCCAGAGTTTCCACGCAGTCCTTTTGCAACAGCCACCCTACCATCCGACGAAATGGATTCCAACACGTAGCCTTCGGAATGATTGCTGTGCAGTTGCAGATCACTCCCGTCCACCTTCACCGAATAGATCTGTGCAGATCCTGTCCGCTCAGAACAAAACACCAGCCGCGTTCCCTCCGACGCGAACTTAGGATAAGCTTCACGGGCAGAGTGTTTCACGATCCTTTGAGCCTTCCCGCCCTCAGCAGGAGCAGTCCAGATATCATTCAGCCACTCGAATGCTAGCAACTTCCCATCATGGGAAAGCGCAGACCAGGCCAAGCCTCTGATTTCTTGCGTTTCCTCTCCTTTCGCGGCCAGCCCATGGACAGAGGAGAACAGGAGAATAGCTGAAAGAAGAATCCGCATATCCAAGGCAACTCCTCACAACAGGCGCAAGCAAGAATGATCTCGTCTGATTTTCCCTACACTCCGCCTTGCGCAGTTGATCCGCTCCATTAGCCTGAAGCCGTGAGCGAACCCGACATCCCCGTATCCCAGCCCAGGGCATGGGTGGAGATCAATCTCCCCAATCTGATTAAGAACCTTGCTTTCGCGCGGGAAATTTCCAGTTGTAAGATTATGGCAGTCGTCAAAGCGGGAGCTTACGGACACGGCCTTGAAGAAATATCAAAGACCCTTGAGGAAAACGAAATCGCATTTCTCGGAGTAGCAAACATCGGCGAGGCACGACGGATTCGCGAAGCCGGGGTTTCCACGCCAATCTATTTGCTCGGCGCAAGCTGGGACGGCGAACGTGAGGAAATCGTGGCACGCAACATCACGCCGTGCATTTCCACCGTAGCGGAAGCCAGCGCTTTCAACGACATTGCCAAGCGCCGTGGGGTGAGACTCGCAGTCCATCTCGCGGTCGATACCGGGATGGGACGTGGCGGTTTCCTACCGGAAGAGCTACCCGAAAAATGGGCACAATTGGTGAATTTAGAATCACTGATAATCGAAGGGATCGCATCCCACCTGTCCTCGTCCGACGAAGACGAAGCATTCACCTTCCTGCAGATCAGCGCATTCGAGGCTGCGATTGAATCGCTTGGTGGATTGGAAAGGTTCAAGTGGCGGCATCTTTCCAACAGCGGAGGAATCCTCGGTTTCCCCCAAGGAAACTGTAACCTCGCCCGGCCGGGCTTGCTCCTCTACGGTGTGTCGCCAATTCCATCGTATCAGCAAAAACTGCATTGTGTCATGTCGCTCAAATCAAGAGTCACACTCGTGCGAACTCTTCCGGCAGGTGCCAGTGTTTCTTACGGGCGCTCCTTCGTGACAACGAAGCCCACGCGGGTAGCCACAATTGGCATTGGATACGGAGACGGCTACCCCCGCCACGTTTCGGGAAAAGGAGCGGAAGTCCTCATCCGGGGAAAACGCCACAAATTGATCGGCAGGGTTACGATGGATCAGGTCATGGTAGCCCTTCCCGATGATAGTGATGTATCTGTTGGTGACGAAGTTGAGCTTTTCGGACCCAACATATCAGCCAGGGAGGTCGCAACATTCGCCGACACCATCACTTGGGAGATCTTTACCGGAATCACCCCACGCGTCCAGCGGGTCTATCTTCGCAGTTCAAACGAAATAGCGTTCTAAAAGGGCTCCTACGTCGGAGAAAACCTTGAGTTCGGCATCGAAGATATGATCCTTTGCGATGACAAGGCAGGGAACCTGCTCACGGGTATGGTCGGTTCCGGAATGATAGGGATCGTTCCCGTGATCTGCGGTGATTACAACCAAGTCGCCTTGGTTGATTTCCCCAAGAAATCCACCAAGCCAAAGATCGAATTCGCGGAGGCACGAAGCGTATCCCTCCGGATCGCGGCGGTGCCCGTAGAGCGAATCGAAATCGAAGAAGTTGGCGAAAACAAACTGATCTCCCACTGACTGACCGACCAAAGCC
>TARA_B110000037_G_C17128504_1_pt1 | contig 19605 bp, 16 predicted proteins | sample TARA_B110000037 | Tara Oceans TARA_B110000037 (sample SAMEA4397196) | marine metagenome | biome: Polar Biome; feature: [MIX] marine epipelagic wind mixed layer (ENVO:01000061); material: water (ENVO:00002006), including particulate matter (ENVO:01000060) such as... | depth 10-100 m
TATTCTTCTGGTATTTTTTCATTGAGCCAAAGAACTTTAAAAAATTAAGTACGATAATGAAAGCGGGATACTATGGAACACTTGAAATAAAGGAAGTAAGCCAAATCATTATCGATTCTGTTTCTCAACAGCCAAATACATGTTCTGGTTACTATGGTGCCAGGATAATCGTAAAAGTTCAAGGTTAGAATCGGACTAAGAATAATATTGGATAGGAATTTAGTGCGGCTAGTGGGGAAAAATTTGCCGGACCGACATACGTTGCAAGACCAAATCAAGTTTTTTTTGATAAAAAAACAAATGATTTTTCGTTGGTTTCTTTTTTGCCAAAAGGTAAAAAAAAATTCATAAGTCTTTATTTAATAACAGAAATTAGAGAGTTGGCCAACCTCAACCCACCTTCTTTACCTTTTTTACCAAATAATCCATCCCCAAAATATCTCCGCAGGTTTTTAGGGCGCTAATACTTACTCCTAATATTCCGTGTAAATTCAAGTTTTGACCAGTTAGATAAAGCCCTTTAACTCGAGTGCTGGGCTTGAACATAGTGCTTAAAGGTGAATTACAGTCGTTCTTGATTCCGTACATACTTCCGTCCGGTGATCCAATATAATCTCGGTGAGATAAAGGAGTTGAGGTGTAAACATGCTCAATATTACCTTCAACTTCTGGCATCACGGAATACAGTTTTTTAATAACCTTATTCGTTTTGTTTTTTTTGAACTCTTCGTAGCTATCGCCTCTATCATTGCTTATCGCAACGGTGTTAAAGGTATCTTCCCATTCATTTACATCTTCCTGTTTCATGTAAACCAAAATAGAAAGCCCGTTAGCAAATTCTTCTTTCTTCTTTTTACACGGAGAAGAAATCATCATGGCTTTTGGCCAATCTTCTTCAGTATAATCATCGGTATGCCAAACATCATTTTGACTAAAATGATAAATGTTGTGGGCCGTGTATTTTATTTGGTTCGGTTTTAAAATCAAATGCACTGAAAAAGATGCTATAGAGTTTGGCGTTTGCTTCACCCTTTCTTTGGTAGCGTTCCTAATTCCGTTTTCTACCCAACTAAATGTACTGATTGGGTGGGCATTTGAAATAACAATTGGAGCAAAATAGGTTTTGTTATTTTTGGTGCGAACCCCTTTTACTTGGCCATTTTCTGTTTCAATTTTATCTACTTCCGTATATCGTTTAATATCTCCGCCATTTGCACGGATATTTTTAGCCAAAAGTTGGGCAATTCGAATACCTCCCCCGCGAATTTTGTGGGAACATTCTATATAGCTATTGCAAATTAAAGCATGAACATAAAATGGGGTTCTTTCAGCATCACCGGCATACAAAAAATTGTTCCCTGCTAATACCGATTGAAGTTTTTTATTGGTAGTTACGGAATCAATAAATTCTTTAGCGTTTAAAGTCAGTACCTCATGAGACCTTTTTACTGCTCCATTTTTGAGGTTGTAAAGCGGGAACTGCAAACAAATCCACCTCATTTTATCTATGTACTTTCTAATCCCTTCTTTTTCTTCTGGAAATTGGTTGACAAGTGATTTTTCAAAACCTTCATAACCCTGCGCCCAAGGATATTTTATAGAATCGTTTTCAAAAGAAATAACATCGAACCCTTCGGCATCCATTTCTTCCAAATCCAAGTCTTTCATAATACCATGATAATCGAAAATTTGGTTCAGGTTTTGCCCTTCTTCTAAGCCTCCAACATAATGAACTCCTGTATCGAAAATAACTCCGTTGCGCGCAAAAACTTGTAGGTTTCCACCAATTTGATTATTCTTCTCCAGCACCAATACTTCGCGGCCTTCCATTGCCATTGTATTGGCACAAAGCAAGCCGCCGAGGCCACTTCCAATAACAATTATATCAAATTCTTTATCCAACTTTCTTTTTTACAATTACTATGTTTTCAGATACTTGTTCTTTGTCAGCTTCTAGATCAGGTAGGCTTTTGAATTGGGCTAAAATTAATGAACAAGTTCCATTCATTCCTCTAAACGCCTCATTAATTAAATAATTAAGATCTTCTTCTTCCATGCCCACCAATGAAGAACATATAACGATATACTCTAATTCTGAATAATCAACTTTGTTCTGGAGTAGTTGAAATGTACTTTGTCCGTTTTTCACAAAAGAGAATGTATTGCTGGCCAACTGTAAATCTTCCTCTTTCTTGAATAATCCAGTAACCCTTCTTTTGTCATCAAAATAGGTGAGGAATAACGCCAATAACCCAAGGCGATCGGCAATTACAAGCGTATTGGCCTTCAAGTCTAAACAAGCATTAATTTCATCAAACAGCTTTTCGTATTCGTCTAATATCGATTTACTTTCTTTTTCTAAATCTATTCCTTTGTATAGGTAGTTATTCAAAAGTTGATTTCTGTAAAAGGAAAGGTTCTCGTATTTTTTTCTTCGTGCAATAAATTCACTTTTAAAATGTCTCGAAATGCTCTTATGTCTTTCTCTACCGTTACTTCCCCAGCTTAAATCGATGTGTTCTACAGTTGGCAACGTATCAAAATGAACGTTCCCGTTTTTCACCACAAAATCATCTCCTTTTGATAGCGTATAACCATAGCCATGAAGAACTATAGGAATTATATCCAATTGAAGCTCTTGGGCAATGAAAAATGCTCCTTTGTGAAAGCGCGTCATATTTGGTGTTTTACTTCTTGTTCCTTCTGGAAATACGCAAATGTTATAGCCTTCCTTAATTTTTTGTCTGAGGTGAGGAATAGCTTGCTCAACTCCTTGAGAAACTGGATAAAACCCTATGTATTGAACTACTTTTCCGAAAAACGGAGAATTGTAAACCCAATCGTTGGTAACCAAAATATTTTTTGGATACATCCCAAGCAGAACTAGAATATCAAGAAAACTCTCATGATTGGCAATGATTACAGATGGTTTTGCCAATCGTTCTTGACTTGGGAAGTTCAAATGCTGCGGGATCAATATTTGACTTCCCGTAATCATTCTCACCCATTTCGATGAGAACCAGACAACAAACGCTTGCTTTTTGGTTTTATAAATTGGTATAATCGGAAGAATTAAATACCCCAATAAAAAGGCCAAAATGCACCCAATAAAAAAAGTAATAAAAGTCAAAAAGGTATTAACTAAGGAGTAAGTGGTGTAAGGTTCTAACCCCCTATTTTTTCGATCGACAATCAATACCCTGATCAAAAATGATTGAAGGGTAAATGAAAGTAAAACGGCTACTCCTATTCCCAAAATACTGATAAAAGCCATGGAATAAAGGGCGGGGTGTTTTGCTAAAATCAAAGCGCCAACCCCACAAACGGTAGTTAAGGCAGATAGTAGAATCGAAGTTTTGTAAACCGCAACCTTCTTTTCTCCAGTTTTAAGTTCATGTAAAAGTCCCGATGTGATAAATATGGCGTAATCAATGCCCAGTCCAAACACCAAACTAGAAACTATGATGTTGAATATGTTGAATTGAATATCAAAAATGCTCATGATCCCCGTTACCCAAACCCAACATACTACCACAGGTAATATAGTAAGAAGTGCTAATAAAGAGTGTCTAAAAAATAGAAATAAGATGAGCAAAACAGCTAATAACGAAGCCAATATCAGACTCGAAAAATCTTTTTGTAGTGCGGTCACTATACTGTTTGTAAAGGTCGCTTTGTCAAATACAAATGTTTTTTGTTTTTCTAAATATTCCTTTATTTCTGACAGGGATTCTCCATTAACTCTAACAGGATTAAACACCACATGTCTGCCCTCCTTTTCACCAATAAATGCTCCTACATTCAGCGCCTTCAAATGGAATAAGTCTTTTGTGTTATAGGTGCTAAAATTAGAAGTAACCCACTTTTTTAAACGATTGAAAGCACTTGATTTAAACTTGAATTTTCGCCCCGATAAAGCTAGAGAATCGAGTGTTTTATTTAGTCTGATATCCGTCCAAAATGTTTTCCATCTCTCTAATCTAATCGCTTGCTCTTCCTTTGAAATAAGCAATACAGAAGAGTTTGCAAATTCAATGGATGGAAACCTTTTTTGAAGTTCATTAATGATTTTTCCTACTTGTAAATTGTCTTGTAATACCTCTTCTTCAGAATCACCTTGAGCAATTAGATAAATCGTTTTTTCAGCATGTCCGTTTAGTTCGGTTAATCGATTTTGTGCTCCTTGAAGTTGATCCGACATGTAGTTCATTTTCTGCATGTCTCCGTCAAATTTAACATCCTTAAAAAAGAAAAGGCAAATAATAGTGATAATGAAAACTACCCCTAAGAGTTTGTGGTTTTTTTCAATTGATAGGTTACTGAACTTCGCGAATAAATCGAATTTGTGATTATTCGCTTTTTTCTTGAAAGGTTTTATAAGTTGAGGTAAAACCAATAAGGTGACTAACGCAGCTCCTATAACGCTAAAACCAGCAAAGATTCCTAAATCAGTGAGAGCCTCAGAACGAACGAGTGTCAAACAAAAGAAAGCTGAAGCAGTTGTTAAACAAGATGTAAGAATTGGACGAATAGTCGCCTTAAGCACGTTTTTTGTATTGTTCTCTTCTTTGAAATGATTTAGAAAATGGAGGCTAAAATCGATGGTAATTCCAACTATCATAGATCCGATTCCCAAAGAAATAGCAGATATGCTTCCCTTAAAGACATAAAGAAACGCTAAAGCAAATAGGGCACCGAAAACAACTGGCGTAAAAAGGTAAATAATTGTGGCTAGTTTTCTAAAATAAAACGTCAAAAACAGCAACAAAACCGTAAAAGCTATGGCAACCGTGGTATGAATGTCTGCTTTTATTCTAGTGGCATTTCCAACCGCAACCGCAGTTGTGCCGAAATATTCACCACGAACCAAATCCGTATTTAGATTTTCAAGAGAAGAATCAACTCTTGCCACCAACCTCGTATTTTCCGTAGTTTCATTGGGTTCGTTCTTTGGAATAAGCCACATTAAAAGGTGTTTGTGGTCTTTAGACAAAAAGTAGCCGTTGTAAACCTCAATGTTATCATCTAGCTTGAGTTTAGATAGTTTATTTAACCCAAGAGAAGTAAAGTTTAGCGGATCTTTTAAAAACATAGGTGCACTCCATGCTCCTGCCGGAGTCATTAATAATTGATACCCTCCCTCGATGGACTGATCTATATTTTTTTGAGCTAACTTATCGCGAATAGAATCGTAATCCGATTCTTCTAATAGAACAGGTAAATTATCTTGAACGAAAGAATAGATCGCTGATTCTTGATCTTCTGTTAATCGATATTCTAACTCCCTAATTAAGTTGGTGTCAGGACATGTGTTTAAGATTTGTGCTAATGAATCCGCATATTGTGTGAGTAAGTCTGGGTTCTCCTTGTTGGAATAAACATGAATAAACAAACGATCCATAAAACCCGAGGATTCTATAGTCTGGTTTACCATCATTATATCGGCCTTATCGGGCAACATTTTAGAAATGTTTTCCTCAAGTTTGAGCCTAGATGCCAACCAGCCAAAAACCAATAAAAAAGCAATAAGAATAGCTGCGAAAAGGACTCTTTTCGTTTTAAAATAGAGGTAAATATTTATAAAAACCTTCTCCACTTTTTACTTTCGTGTGTTTTGATAACTGCGCAAAGTTAAGTAGGTAATCATTCCACCCAAAAGAGACACCAGAGCAGCGAAAATAAAACTTCCTACAATGAAAACGATCAGGTTCTCCTTAAACATTTCCCAATTAATTCCATCAGTAAAATCAAGAGACACGTGCTGGCCTGTAACCAGTTCACCAAACTCAATGCTTCCAAGCACTATAAATGGAAGTAATGGTGGCACGCTTATGTTTGAGGTTAGAAAAGCTAACGTCCTGTTTAGCTTGAGTAACAAAGCAAGGCCTATTACAATTCCAGTTTGAAACCCCCATAAGGGCGAGCAACCGACAAAAATACCCAACATAACCGAAAACGTTTTTTTTAGAATGCTGTCTCCGCTAGCAAATAGAGTTTCTTTTATAAATTGCTTAAGGCTTTTTTTTTTAAGCTTCCTAATAATATCTCTAGGTTTATAGTAAAGCAGCGTAAGCGTTATGAGATAGGTATTTAAAATGCTGATTCGTGTGAAATCTTTAAAAGGCCTGAAATGAGAAACTCTTTCTTCTGGGTTATAAAGTACTTGAACTGGAACTGAAGTAACCACAATATCAGCCCACGCCGCCTTAACCATTACCTCGATTTCAAATTCAAATTTTTCGGTATAAAATCTAATTTTTGAAAGCTTTTGAACGGGGTACAACCTAAATCCTGATTGTGTGTCAGGTAAATTTATTCCTGTTTCTAACCGAAACCAAAAATTTGAAAACTTATTGCCAAAGCTACTTTTCCCAGGAACATTTTCCTGGTTCATATTTCTTGACCCAACAATTAAAACTCCGGGTTGTTCTCTTATCTTTTCAATGAAACGGGGAATATCTTCAGGGTAATGTTGACCATCAGAATCTATTGAGATGGCATATTCAAACCCTAACTCCACTGCCTTTTTAAAGCCAACCTTTAGGGCATTACCTTTTCCCTTATTTGGTAAATATTCTATTAATTCAATCTTATTTCCGTAGGCTTTTAAAATTGAAAGCGAATAGTCTGTTGCTCCATCACAAACGACAATGATATCATTTGCGTATTCTAAAACTCCATCGATTACTCGATTGAGGGTTTTTTCGTTATTGTATGTTGGAACCAATACACAACAACCTAATTCTTTTAATGCAGATTTGCAATCAGGTTTTTCCAAACGATAAAATTATTTTTCTATAACGCGAAAAGTTCCACTAAACTTTAAGGCAACGGTTTCACCAAAACGTGCTATGTTTTTTACTTTGTATTTATCTTCGCGTTGTTCAATCTTTATTTCCATATCTATAACAGGGTCTGTTTCAGGGTTAATAATTGCCATAAACTTTACATTATCAGCAGACTCTAAAAACATTGATTTACCTAATAACTCTTCAACTATTTCTTTGATGGTTTGTATCATAACAACACCTGGAGTAATTGGATTTCCTGGGAAATGACCCCCAAATATTTCGTGTGTAGCGTTTAGCTCAATTTGCCAATTGGCAAGGCCATCTGAAAGGTTTTCTTTTTTTAGAATTTTATAAAAATCTTTGAGCAACATTTGTTCTTGATATAAAATTAATAAGAGCAATAAAAGCCCCTTTTGTTCAAAATTATCAGGAAGCGAAAGTACAGAAAAGTAAAGAGTTGAGTGGCTACCAGATTATACCTTTGATTATTAACCCACACCTATTTAAAATACCTTTTTTAGGCCAGTAAATACCTTTTTTCCATGTCAGCAATATCCAAAAGAATATCAGCGCTCATTTCGTAGCTTTCTCCTGGCTTTTCTCGTGACTTGTAGATACGAGCAGAATTAATTGCAAAATCTCTCAATCTATCTACCATTTCCTTCAAAATCATCTTGAATGGTTTGAGCTGAACAAAAACGAAAAGTAAAAATTTGAATTAGGAGGAAAACAGAGGTTACAAATATTCTCATAAACTTATGGTATATTTTACTAAATGTACGGGTATTTTATTAAATCAAGTGTTAAAGAAATGCTAACGAGTAACCGAAACTTTAACAACATCAATCAATGTTATATCGTATAGCGATAAATTCTGGCACACCCTATGATGCCTATACGGGTATGTTTCCCTGATTTTCTTAATCAAATATAAACTATGGAAAACATACTTCTGGAACAAACTATTTACACGAATAAAATAATGATAAGTCTAAAGATTCGATAACCCCAACTCAGCAGGAGGCAATAATTAGATATTTAGTGTCGGTGAGTACGTTTAAGTTTGAGTGAAAACTAATCAGGATAAATCAAAAACAACTTAAACTCGCCGTGAGCCAATACCTCGTTTCCTGAACAAACTTTTCCAATACAAAAAACAACTTCAGTTTGATCTGACCTAATACTTCTAATTAAAAGCGTTCTCGTCTCCAACTTCTCAGAATAATGCGGCTGTCTTTTCATTTGGATTTTTTTTATGGATCCCATATATCCCATTGGGGCTTCGTATTGATCCATTTCAGTGCTCTGATTAGTAAAATATGCGTAACCCGCACTTAGGGCCGCGGTTTGTGCTAGGTTTTCCAATAAGCCTACCTCACTTAAGTATTCGTTTTCAATTAAAATATGATCTTCAGAGATTACAAATTGAGTGATGGCCCTGCTTCCAACCATTTCAACTAAATGGCTTATAAGCACAAAGGGATCCTGGTGTGGTAAAAGTTTCGTAACGTTCGTTCCGTAGTATTGCTCTTTATTAAACGTTGGCATAACTACTCTTTTGCGACAACTGTTTTCATTTCAATTTTGGCAATTGTCTTTTCGCTAATTTTCATTTCTCCTGAAGCCATTGTCACCCCAAACATTTCGTGGATTACCTCGATTGTAGTTTCAATTCTATCCCCAATTTTTGGTGTCTCGTCAATTTTAAGCCGTTTAAAGCTTCCAATATATCCAACTGGTGCAGGCTGCTTCAATAAATAATAATGATACCCAATACGAAGCGCCATGGTTTGAGCAAAATTTTCAATTATTCCTGATTCAGTAAATTCTTGATTATGGCTTAATATGTTATCATTAGAAATAGTTAATGCGGAAGTTGTTTTTTTATCATCCCAAAACACTAGCTCATCCATCATTACCATGGGATTGCGCTGTGGAATAAATTGGAGGAGATTTTCTTTTCCTTTTAAAGGACCTTCAAATTTGAGTTCTTCCTCCATAATAAGGGTTTTTATACTACGGTTAATAATGCATAAGCATACTGAAAACGAGCACTTTCAGGAACACAAAGAAAAATTCTTTCGCCTTTTTGTAGCCTTCCTGAATAAAGTAATTCTTCTAACATTAAATAAATAGACGCTGCCCCTACATTTCCAACTCTAGACAAGTTAGTAAACCATTTTTCTTCAGTAATTTCTTTCCCTAATAAAGCTAACTCATTGTGCAACTTAGAGCGAAAAAACTCTGAAGATATATGTGGTAAAAAATAGTCAATATCATCCGGTGTTAACCCTCTTTTATCAAGTGTTTCAACAAAGAACTTACCGCCTAAACGCATAATGTTTTCTCCTAAAAGACGAACATCTTGCTTAAAGGCAAAAACTGAATCTCCCATCCATTGGGCTTCTTCAAGTTCAGACCAACCAGACAAAGAACCATCTTCGTTTTTAACCGCTCCTGCATACATACAAGAGTCAAGTTCATTAGCGTAAGACTTAATGTCAATAAATTCTAATCGAAGAGACATGCCCCCTTTTTGTTCTGCCTCCAACAATGCCGCACCAGCACCATCAGACAACATCCAACGTAAAAATTCTTTCTCGAATGCCAGTATTGGTTTACTGTCTATTCCGTTATCCGTTTCTGCTCCTCCTTTGTAGTTTTTAGCCATCAGCCAAGTAGAACACCTTTCTGATCCTGTTGAAACAGCATGGTCTTTATCGCCAGAAGCAACTGACAAAAAAGCACATTTCATCGCTTGCATTCCTGTAACACAAGCGCCCATAAACGAGTTTACCTCAACTGACTTGGATTTAAGCTCACCATGAACCATTGCGGCATGTGAAGGAAGTAATTGGTCTGGTGTAGAAGTTCCTGAGGCAATTAAATCTATGTCATCTACTTTAAATGAATCCGATTCTAAGCCTCGTATGGCTTTAGAAGCCATTCCAGCATTTGTATCTGTAATGTTTTTGTCCTCATCAATAGCGTAGTATCTGTTTTCAATCTTATTGCTTCTTAATACTACAGATTTTGACCTTGCTGGTTTATCGTAAACATAGCCTAAACGATCTTCGATTTGATCGTTGCTTACAGGTTTATTAGGTAAAAACTTAGATATTTTATTGATATAAACGGCTCTCGACATTCCCTTTAGTTCCCTTTTCTACACGTTCTCTATACTCCAGAGAAATAAGCCATTTTTTTAGCAGTGGCCTTCCTCCTTAAGATCGCTGCAAAAGTAGATAAAATTGATACTAATGGCGATAGGAAAAGAATGGCAAAATACAGGTAAATTTCAAATAGAAATAATGTGATTTTCCTCCCGAAACTCCCATATTTTCCAGACCCATTAATGATTTTAGCCCATACTCCGAATACTTTTTTGGCTTTAGTCTCCATAGAAATTATATCGGGTTTTAGGTTTACCGCCCCACTTTTGACTAATTTTTCTTGAAGTTGACCGAATTCATTTTCTGTTAAAGCTATTTCAATTTCTTTTCCAAAAGATGACCCTCTTTCTATATCCTTGGGTTTAATTCCTGGTTTTGGAAATACATTTAAAAACCGATCTGTTTTTCCATGAAACAACCAATAAATAATAGTTACTACACTTACTAAGTTCGGAGAGTTATCGACCAAGGCGATATTCCCAACTAGAGTCGAACCAATTGATTTTAATCTTTTTCTAATTGACTCTTGAGCCATTACCCACATATTTCTACCGCCAATTACGGTAACCACATTAGTGTTTTTTAAAATAAATTTAGCACTATCTGATTCAAGGAATGAAGTAAATGGTACTGATGCTGAGAGAAACCAAACTTGGTATCCTAAGATTATTAAATCATATTTATTGTGATTTGGTCTGTTTGCTTTTATTGGGTGCGCTTTTTCTTGAACCGAATCGGGCATTATCCCAAAAAACGCTTTGCGGTTCCAAGGAAACGGAAAGTCATTTTCCATTTCTATTTTAAAATATTCTATCTCAATGTTTTTGTTGTTGAGAAGCGGTTCTGCAATTTTTTGCAAGATTCTTAACAGTTGCCCTGTTTGAGAATAATAGACTATAAGAATTCTTTTCTTCAATGTTCCTAACCTATTTTTCCCAAAACTGATAATAATTGAACCATTGTGAAGGGTAGGTTTCTAGTTTTTTCTCAACAACGTCAACAAAATCTTTTAGTATTTCTTCTGGTTTTAAACCTACTCCGCTTGCCTCATGACAACTAAACTCATAATGTGTTGCTGAATCTTTCATTGCAAAAACAAATAATACCGGCACTTTAAGTTTACTCGCAATATCAAAAACACCAGCCGGAAATTTTGCTTGTTTTCCTAAGAAGTTAGTTGTGTAGGTTTTGCCTCCCATGTGGCGGTCACCAGTAAAACAAACCAGTTCATTTTTCTTTATTGCAGAGCTAATCTCAATCATATGAGAAATGCTACCTTTTTTTATTTTTATCAGTTTTATTTTTTTTGCCCTGATTTGATCTTCCAAAAACTCTTCTAAAATATCATCTCCCGTATCTAGGGTTACCATATTCATTGGGTTGTCGAGCCTCTCGTTTAAAAAATGACCTGTAATTTCAAAATTACCGATGTGAGCGCTAATCATTACGCCGCCCTTTCCGTTATCCTGAGTCTTTTTTATAATCTCATTTTGAAAAAAATTAAAGGAAAACGCCTTCTGCATTCCCATGGGAATTGCATATCGATCGATAAGGGTTTGTCCAAAAACGAAGTAGTTTATGTAGATACTTCTTAAGCTTTTAATAAAACCAAATTTTCTAACCTTACGGAAATAATAATAGAGGTGCTTAGAAGATTTGACGCTGAATAAGAAATAATAAAAGGCTACAAAGAATAAAACTGAATACGCAGCCTTGATTCCAAATGTTTTAATTGTAACCTCAAATATTTTGTAGCCTAGAGTTGTGCCTTTTGATTTACCGCTCCACTGTTCAGCCATTGCCGATTTTTATGCCTCTTGGCTTACTTTATTTTCGATGTAGTCGTAAAAGTCTTTGAGCGTCGCAATGTTTACAAAATCTTCTCCTTTTACTTTAAACCCAAAATACTGTTCTATAACTACCACTAAATCAACATAATCTAGACTATCTAAATCTAAAGTTTCCTTTAGGTTTGATGCTGGTGCAATGTTTTCTTCCTCGACTTCGAATTCCTCTATTAGAAATTCATTTACCCGCCTTTCAATTTCCTCTCGTGTCATTAAAACTATTTTACGAACTTTTTTACAATGATGGAAGAGTTAGTTCCACCAAATCCAAAAGAATTCGATAAAAATACATCAATATTATGTTCTAATGTGGAAGCCGGAATATAAAGCTGTTGAGCAATCTCATCTGGGTTTTCCAGGTTAATGTTTGGAGCTACAAATGAATTTTTCATCATTAACATGGAGTAGACCAATTCACTTGCGCCTGCCATCCAACATTCATGACCCGTCATACTTTTTGTTGAAGACACAGGGGGTTTTGCTTTTCCAAAAACATTTGCAATCGCTTGTCCTTCATTGGCATCACCTATTGGGGTGGAGGTAGCGTGGGCATTTATGTAATCTATATCAAACTCAGTAAGCCCGCCCATTTCCATAGCCATTTTCAAAGACCTTGTTGGTCCATCTATATTTGGATTCGATATATGTTCTCCGTTAGAAGAAAAACCATAACCGACTACTTCTCCTAATATTTCTGCACCTCTCTCTAATGCAGAATCTAAACTTTCTAAAATTAGTGTTGCAGCACCTCCAGAAGGAATCAAACCGTCCCTATCTTTATCAAAAGGACGTGAAGCTTTTGTTGGATCACCTTCCCTAGTTGAGAAAACGCCTAGGCCATCAAAGCTCGCCATGGCATAGGCGTTAATTTCTTGCGCTCCGCCACAAATAACCATTTTTTCGTAGCCTTGCTTTATCATCATCAATGCTAAACCAACCGAATGGGAGCCACTCGCACATGCCGCGCTTACCGTAAAATTAATTCCTTTTAATTTAAAAATAGTTGCCAAATTCATGGTAACTGTTGAGTTCATGGACTGAAAAATCTTTCCAGAACCAACCATTGTAGTGTCCTTTTTTTCTCGAACAATATCAATCGATTCCATTACAGCCCTTGCTGAACTGTCGTTTCCAAAAATAATTCCGGCAATATTTTCATCTAAATAATCTTGAGTAACGCCCGCCTGTTCAAGTGCCTCAATGGTGCTCATATAAGCATATTCAACCTCTTCGGCCATACCAACTCTTTGTCGACGTTTTAATAATTTTTTTAGATCTGGTCTTTCCACCATGCCGGTTAATGCTGAACGAAACCCTATGTCTTTTCTTTCTTGGTCGAATACAATACCTGATTTTCCTTCACGAAGAGATTTAGTAACATCTTCTTTGTTTAATCCTAAACAAGAATAAATTCCTAAGCCGGTTATCACAACTCTATTTTCCATTATGAGTACATTCCTCCATTAACATTTATAACCTCTCCCGTTACATATGCAGCTCCAGGGGACGCTAAAAACCCAACAACTTCTGCAACCTCTTCAGGGGTTCCAAAACGATTTGCTGGAATAAGTTTTTTTAATTCTTTTTCATCTAAACCAGCTGTCATATCCGATTTAATAAAACCAGGAGCAACCGCGTTTACCGTAATTTTTCTTTTTGCCACTTCTTGCGCCAACGCCTTGGTTGCAGCAATTACAGCACCTTTAGCCGCTGAATAATTCGTTTGTCCAGGCGTTCCTTTTAACCCAGAAAGAGAAACCATATTGATGATTCTACCGCCACGATTTCTAAGCATTTTTTCTAGTAAGGTTCGGGTAACATTATAGAATCCGTTAAGACTAGTATTAATTACCTTATGCCAGTCCTCATCTTCCATCCAAACCATCAATCCATCTTTCGTTATCCCCGCATTATTTACAATAACTTCAATAACATCATCAGGATGATTTTCAATCCATGTGTTTAAAGATTCTTCAACTTCAGATTTAATGGAAACATCAAACTTCATCAATTCAGCACTTCCCCCTGCATCGGTAATTAGTGCTAACGTTTCATCAGCAGCAGCTTTATTGGATTGATAATTTATTATAATCGGAAAACCCATTTGAGCGAGTTTAACACAAACCGCACGTCCTAATCCTCTTGAACCTCCTGTAACTAAAGCAAATTTCATCTTCTAGATGTCTTTTTTCAATAAATATTCTTTCACCTTTCTAACTTCATCGTATTTAGGATAATCTTCAACAAAGCTTGGAAACACTTCTCTAATTTCGTTATAGACTTTTTGTGAGGTATCCGAAAGTTTGTCTTTACAATCCAAAATATCAACCGCCATTGTTAATGACATAAACAAGATAGAGAGAACTTCAAACGAATTGTCAATAACCTTTTTGGTAATTAACGCTGCATTTGTTCCCATACTCACAATGTCCTGATTGTCATTATTGTTAGGGATACTATGAACATACATAGGGTTACTCAACATTTGGTTTTCAGCAGTTGTGCTCACAGCTGTAAACTGTACACCTTGCATCCCAAAGTTAAACCCTAATTTTCCTCTATTAACAAACGGAGGAAGTATGTTGTTCAGGTTGTGATTCATTAAAAAGTTTAATTGTCTTTCCGCAAGCATGGATGCTTTTGTACAGGCAATTTTTAATTTATCCATTTCTAAAGAAACATAATCACCATGGAAGTTTCCTCCATGATAAACGTTTTGACTTTCTACATCAATAATCGGATTGTCATTCCCAGAATTTATTTCCTCTGTAAGTACTTTTTTAGAAAATGAAACCGTGTCTAAAACAGGACCTAAAATTTGTGGAACACAACGCAATGAATAATATTCCTGGACCTTTTCCTTAAATACTTCTTCTTTGTGTTCCCCTTCATAAAGATGGTCTTCTCTTTTTCTAACCATTTTACTGCTAGCTAAATAGGACGCCATCAAATCAGCAATTTGTCTTTGTCCTTTATGATACTTAGCCCTATTCAACTCTTTTGAATAATGATCATTATAAGTGCCGACTAATTCATTGATAAGACAAGAAGCCTCAACTCCCCAACGAACAACCTTTCTTGCCAAAGTCACATTAATTAACCCAATACCCGTCATACAACTTGTACCGTTCATCAAAGCTAATCCTTCTCTGTTTCTTATTTCAAGGGGTTTTATGTTCAATTCAGAAAACACATCTTTTGTTGGCCTTCTTATTCCTTTGTAAAAACACTCTCCCTCACCAATAATAACTAAAGCTAAGTGTGCAAGTTGAACTAAGTCGCCTGATGCTCCTACTCCACCATGTTCAAAAATAAGCGGGGTTACATCATTATTAATTAGCTCGCAAATAACTTCTAGAGTAGAAATATGAATTCCTGAATATCCCTGTGCCAAAGTATTTAGCCTTGCCAGCATGGTCGCTCTTACATAAAGAGGCCCTAATGGATCTCCTCCTCCAGAAGCATGGCTCCTAATTAGGTTATACTGAAGTTCTTTACGATCAACATCTTCTATTCGATATTGAGCCATTGGCCCAAACCCAGTATTGATTCCATAAATGATTTTATCATCAGAAAACTTTTCAAGAAAATCAAAACTCGCGTTTACTTTTTCTCTGCCCATTTCAGAAATTCCAACCTTTTCATTATCATACAAAACCTTTTGAAATTCATGTAAGGTTAACGGCCTTCCTCCAACATTTACCATATTCGTTTGTTGTTTACTTAATAAAAGGAAAATGAAAGCTGTTCAATATCAATTTTGAACTCATCATTATCTTTAAATTTGCGGCAAAAATAGGCTTTCATTATCAAGTTTAAAAGGACTTAAATCGCATTAAAAAATGGAAAGAGAAAAAGTAGATGTTTTAGTTATTGGGGCGGGTCCTTCGGGAGTGGTTTCTTCAGCTTATCTTCAAAAGCAAGGGTTGAATGTAAAAGTGGTTGAAAAACAGCTGTTTCCGCGTTTTGTAATTGGAGAAAGTCTTATTCCTCGATGTATGGACCACTTCAGAGAAGTGGGTTTATTTGATGTTTTAGACCAACAAGGTTATCAGAAAAAATTTGGTGCTCGTTTTTTAAGGCACGGACAGGTTTGTGAATTTGATTTTTCAAAACAATTTACAGAAGGTAGTACTTGGACTTGGCAATTACCGAGAGCTGATATGGATAATGTATTGGTTCAAGAAATTCAAAAAAGAGGTGTTGATGTTGCGTTTGAAACCTCGGTTACTAACGTTCAATTTAATGGTACTGATTCTGTTATTAACGTTGAAGATAAGGGTGGTAATGAGTCAGAAATTGAAGCAAAATTTGTTATTGACTCTAGTGGGTATGGAAGGGTTCTTCCAAGATTATTAGATTTAGAGATGCCATCAGACTTGGATCCTAGATCCTCTCTTTTTGTACACGTTGACGATATAAATCGTCCAGAAGGAGAAGAAGGATGGACGATAACTTTCGATGTTTTGGAAAAACAAGTTTGGTTTTGGGTTATTCCTTTTTCTAACGGCAAAACCTCATTGGGTTTTGTAGCTGAGCCTGGCTATTTTGAAAAAGGTGGTACCAAAGAAGAACTTTTTGACGAATTATTAAAGAACAGCTCTTACTATTATGAAAGGTTTAAAGATGCTCCAAAACTTTTTGAACCTAAATTAATAACGGCATTTTCAGTTGGGGTAAAACAATTGTACGGAAACGGTTATGCGCTAACAGGAAATAGTACCGAGTTTTTAGATCCTGTTTTTTCTTCTGGCGTAACCTTCGCAACAGAATCAGGGTTGAAAGCTGCAAAACTTGCCGCACGTCAATTAAAAGGTGAAAGTGTTGATTGGGAAACCGAATATACAGAGTACATTATGCAAGGTGTTGAAACATTTAAAACCTATGTTAAGACTTGGTATTCAGGCGATTTACAAGACATCTTTTTTGTAGAAGATGAAAATAAAGAAATAAAAAAACAAATCTGTTCTGTGCTTGCTGGTTATGTGTGGGATAAGAATAATCAGTTTGTGAAAAATCACAAACGTGCAGTACCTTCGCTTGCTAAGTTTATTCGATCTACTTGTGAGAATTCGAATACCGGAGGATAAAACAGAGTGATATCAAATAACAAATTTTTTTTTTCAATGGCAAATATCATATTGGTATTTGCCATTTTTATAGCTCTAATATCCTGCGATAAATATTACGAAAAAAGAAAAAAACCTCTACCCAAAGGAGATACAAGCCGAATTAAATTACCCATAAAAACGGCTATTTCTGAAGTAAGCGATTATGCTTTTCGTTTTGTAGATCGTTCCTGGTTACGTCAAAATAGATTTGGTCTTTGGGAAATGTACCTTGAGGGAAAACCTTTTGATCGAGGCGTTACCTATGGCTTACTTGCTCAAAACTTAATGGCTAATCAAGAAGCCTTCTTTTATGATCAAGTTCAAAAAATAGTTTCTGATCAAAAAAAACTTATTCGACTTTTAAAAATAGTAGCTTGGTATAACCACAAACTACCCAATCATTTTTCTGATGAATATCAACAAGAAATATTAGGTGAATCTCATTTCATGAACTCTAATTTCGATTGGGTTGGTCCACCCTATTTTAGAGCATTGAACTTACATGGCACTCACGATATAGGCCATACCTTACAAGATTTAATGCTAGTTGGGTGTACTTCGTTTGCTGCTTGGGGAGGAAATTCTAAAGATGGAAAACTGATAATAGGTAGAAACTTTGATTTTTATGCCGGAAAAGGTTTCTCTGAAGAAAAAATGGTTGTTTTTATGAAACCAGAAAAAGGAATTCCTTTTATGCTGGTTTCTTGGCCTGGGTTTTTAGGCGCTGTTTCTGGAATGAATGCAAAAGGACTAACCGTAACCATTAATGCGGGAAAATCAAAAATACCCCTTAAAACAGGAACACCAATTTCTATTCTTACTCGAGAAATTTTACAATATGCAACTAACATTGAAGAAGCTATTGAAATAGCAAAATCCAGAAAAGTATTTGTTTCTGAATCCATTTTAATTGGGTCTGCCGCCGATGGAAAAGCAGTAATAATTGAAAAAAGTCCAAAAAAACAAGGGCTGTTTGTGTCAGGAGAAAATCAATTGGTTTGTTCTAATCATTTTCAAAGTGAAGCATTTAAAAAGGATAAAAAAAATGAAGAACACATTGAAAAATGGCATAGTCAGTACCGTTATGAACGCATGAATCAACTGCTGGATTCGGTAGACAAGATTGATTATTTGGATGTCGCCAGTATTCTTAGAAACAAAGAAGGGTTTGAAGGTAAAATGATTGGCTATGGAAATGAAAAGGCAATCAATCAAATGATGGCCCACCATGGAATTATTTTTAAGCCAGAAGACTTGTTAGTTTGGGTGTCTGCAAACCCCTGCCAAATGGGAGAGTTTGTTTGTTACGACCTCAATAAGGTATTCAAAGAATACGGCGGTTTACAATCAGATAAAAGTATTGATGTGGTTTCTAAAACTATTCCAGAAGATCCTTTTATTCGAACAAAAGAATTTCAAAATTATCTAACCTTTAGAAAATTGGAAGAAACCGTTGATAATAAAAGCAACGAGTTAGCAACCGATACCTTAAGCACTCAATTAATTCAAGAATTTTTAGAAAGTAACCCCGATTATTATCTCAACAATTATAAATTGGCAAAATATTATCAGCTTAAGGAGAAATATTATGAAGCAATTTTGCAATATGAAATAGCTCTTTCAAAAGAAGTAACTACGGTTTATGAAGTTGAGGACATAAATGAAAGATTGAAAAAATGTCGAAAAAAAATCAAATAATTGGAAGTGAATTTTATCCTGAAATTGAATACCAAAGTTGGGACGACATTAAAATTTTTCAGGAACAAAAACTGAGGGAAACAATAGCGTATGTTGCTAAAAACTCTCCATTTTACGAGAAGAAATTTATAGAATGGGGAATAAAACCCGAGGATATAAAAACCCTAGCCGACCTTCAAAAAATACCCAGAACCACCAAAGAGGATTTAAATAAATTCAATTTCGATTTTTTGTGTGTTCCTAGAAAAAAAATAGTGGATTATGTTACTACTTCAGGAACTTTGGGTGATCCTGTTACTTTTTGTTTAACCAATAAGGACTTGGATAGATTGGCATTCAATGAGGCTTTATCGTATGCTTTGGCAGGCTGCAACGAAAATGATGTTATTCAATTGATGACCACTATCGACAAAAGATTTATGGCTGGTCTTGCTTATTTTTTAGGTGCAAAAAAAATGGGCGCTGGGATAGTACGTGTCGGTTCTGGAGTTCCTGAATTACATTGGGATACCATTAAAAGAATAGAACCCACTATAATAGTTGCCGTCCCTTCATTTATTTTGAAATTGATTGAGTTTGCTGAAAAAACTGGAATTGATTATCAAAATTCTTCAATAAAAAAAGCAATTTGCATTGGTGAAGCGCTCCGAAAACAAGATTTTTCTTTAAACACATTGGGTAATAGAATAAAAGAGAAATGGGGTATTCAGCTTTATTCCACTTATGCTAGTACAGAAATGAGTACTGCTTTTACTGAATGTGAACATGGTGTTGGTGGCCATCATCATCCCGATTTGATTATTCCCGAATTTTTAGACGAAAAGGGAAATGGGGTAGAACAAGGAAAAGAAGGCGAATTAGTTTTTACCACTATTGGGGTAGAGGGTATGCCATTGCTTCGTTTTAAAACTGGAGATTTGGTGCATCATTATTTAGAAAAATGCCCTTGCGGTAAAACCTCCTTGCGTGTCGGCCCCGTATTGGG
>TARA_B110000037_G_scaffold65558_1_pt1 | contig 19580 bp, 13 predicted proteins | sample TARA_B110000037 | Tara Oceans TARA_B110000037 (sample SAMEA4397196) | marine metagenome | biome: Polar Biome; feature: [MIX] marine epipelagic wind mixed layer (ENVO:01000061); material: water (ENVO:00002006), including particulate matter (ENVO:01000060) such as... | depth 10-100 m
GTCCTCATATTTCCGCGCCGTCGTATTTCCCGTAAGGAAGAACGACCCACGAACAACTTACATGGGTAGGTGGCCGAGTGGTTAAAGGCGGCAGACTGTAAATCTGCTCATTAACGTGTACGTTGGTTCGAATCCAACCCTGCCCACCAGCTTTCCGATAGGGAGTTACGAGAAATCGTAACTCCTTTTCTTTTTTCTCCGCCTCCCGTGGTGCTCAACTGGTGCCCGAATCAGACGGAGGGCAAAGAAAAACCGTCCACTCCGACGAGTAGACGGTTTATGTCTGATGCCGTCTTGATCCCTGCCTGCGCTCCCGTGCGTCGAGGAACCAATCGGCAAGTCAGGAGGATGTTTAAAAAAGTTTCTCTGCTCTTCTTAAAGAACACCTCGTGCAAACAATCCGCCGGCGGCATAGCCAAAACACAAAACAGTGTCGACCGGTTGGCCAGCGTGCCCGCCAACGACACACGCTTCAAGTTAGTTTAATTTGAAAACGGCTCTAGGCGGATTTGTCCAAGTAGGGGCGGCCTTTTGGTGAAGGCGTTTGAGTCTCGGTAAAAGTGCTTCGTCCATTTTTGTAATACTCATTGATTTTTAGGGATTGGATTTAGGCCGGATCGGTAGCAACGCAGATTCCATTTGGATCGAGGATGGAGAAGTCGAAATAAGCTGACACAAAAAGTGAGGAGAACCTGGCAGGGGCTTCCTGGAATTGCTGATAAAACAGCTTTGAACTACACCCTTTATGCTCTGGATTCTATTGAGAGAGTGAAGCGGATTCAGGAACTCAAAAAGGAACGATACACTTTGTAAGAGATTTTGAAGCTCATTTCATAAACGGGTGGGTTTTGTCCAAGATAATTGGCTTGGGGTGCCGGCTAGAGGGAATCGGTTAAAATTTGTATTCCGTATTCGCTGGCAAGATCATTGGTGCGGAGTTGAAAGGCACAAAAAAGGCCCCCGCGGTTGAGGGCCTTTTGAGATCGAAAGGGTGTCGTTACCCGGATCTTAGATCCGCGTTTTTGCCTTGGCGTAGCGTTTCCTGAGATCGACTAATTTGTTCTCAGTCGCTTCGATTTCCATGAGAATGCTCCTGAGTTCTTGGACTGCCCGGAGTTCTTTCGAAGCACTCGACTTGCCGGGTTTGGTGCTGCTAGCCCCGCCTGATTTCTTCTTCCAGGCGGCAATCGAAGCCGCAGTTACCTTGTATTTTTTGATTGCCTTAGTTTGACCGCCATGGCCCTGGGCTTCGATGAAACCGAGGATTTCTTGCCTTTGAGCGTCTGTATATCTCTTTGCTTTCTTACTGGCCATGTTCCCCCGTAGCATATGTTCAGTATTCTCAAAATAGTTTTTCACTTTATTTTGACACGTTTCCTACCTAGATTGCGCTTTTATTAAGAATTAGTTTCAGAAGGATTACTCGAAATAGTTTTAAGTCAATTCCCGAGAGACCATCTAACAGCCGTCAAGAATTAGCGAAGAACTTGGGTTATTTGTCGGATGAAATCGGGTGGTTTTTCGTTTCCAATCGCGTGTATCTCAGTGGCATCTCGATGGGGGGAAGCGGTAGCCTTGGAATTGGGATGCGGCGCGGGGTGAAGTCCGGATTGACCTATGGCGCGACCGACGAGTTTGGCGACCACGCCACCGAGAACAAGGTCCACGTCCATGACCTACACGCCACCATCCTCCACCAACTTGGCATCGACCACAAACGCCTCACCTTCCGCAGCCAGGGCCGCGACTTCTGACTCACCGATGTGCAAGGCAAGGTGATTAGGGAAGTGTTGAGCTGAGCTCCTTGTCAGGATGCAGGCTGTTTGGATTTGCTTTTTGGGCGGGATGCCAGTCGCTCGACTAAGAGGTGTATCCCAATCACGGCCCCTTTGGTGCCCTTCCGACCGTCCCGCCTTCGACGAATTCGGCCTTGGTGAAGCTCTGTCGTCGGTCGTTCTTGCCGCGTGCGATGTTGTTGGTCCAACGGACGACGCGGCGCACGATGGGGTGCGTATGCCACTTGATGTGAGCGATGGTGGGTATGCTCCAAGCGAAGGTCGGATCTGGATCTCTGCAGATCAGTGAGACGTGTTTAGGTGCCAGAATGCCTCGCTGTGCGAGATGGTCCTTGGCTGCATGAAAAAGAAAGGGCTCGTCAATGATCAGGGCTGTCGGAGGAGTGACCCGAAATAGTTCGTTGAGAACTCGATGGAAATCTTCGGCAGTATTTTTCCAGCTAGGTAGGTTGTATTGACCAGTTGGAAGCCCATGGGTAGCGATTTCTTCAAGGATGACGCGCTCGGATTGCCCCGGCCCTCCGGCTCGCTGACTATCCCGGACGAGAATGACAATACGTTGGTGTCCAAGTTCGAGCAGGCGGCGAACTGCGGTGCGCCCGGCGGATTCGTGGTCCGGACCGATCCCTGCAATTGACAATTCTCTCCGTCGACCAAAAAGAGCGAAGGCCGGAGTTTCTTGTTTGGCAAACCAGGTAAGAACCTCGCGCGATCCCGAGCAAACAACCCAAGCATCCGCCTGTGTTTGCTTCACCATTCGGATGATTCGGGGGAGATTCATGTCGAGTTCGATTAGGGATTTTTCTGCAAAGAAGGCAGTGTGTCCTGGTTCCATCAATCGTCGGTGCATTGCAATGGACCAATCCTCGGTCAACCCCTGTGGTTCGTAATCTAGTATCGCTACCCGCAAGGAGGACGGGGCGAGGTTTTCTGGAACTGTGATCTTGCGGCGTCGACCAGGACCTTGGGGCTTCAATAAGCCTTCGTCTTCCAGCAGGCCCAGCGCAGCCCATACGGTTTTTCCGTCAACCCCCAGCTCCGCCGCCAGAGCTGGCCCTCCGGGTATCGTCTCGCTCCATCGCCCACTTAGGAGTTCCTCACGCAGGTGTGCCGCCACCTGTTTGGAGGGAGAGAGAATGGAAAATTCGGGCATGAGGAAACCTATCCTAAAAGGGAAAGGCGGCAATTCGAAAATAATTTGAACGAGCATTGGTGCCGTGAAAACTTCAACTGAGCTTTTCCTAGCCCCGGTCAATCGAGATATTTTGGAAAGGGGAGTTTGTTCGCCAATCGCTTATTTTTCTTTGAAGTAGAGGCCTTCTCAATCTCAGTCAGCGCATAGTTTCATGACCCACTTCACCCACCTGACATCGCGAGTGCTGATGGTTTTGCTCGCCGGAGGCCACGGCCTCGCTAAAGCCGAGGAATCCTCCTTTTATAAAAAAGAACCGCTTTTCTCCACGGCGCCCGATGTGAAAAAATCACTACAATCGATCGCCCGCTTTGGCCCGGTTGGTATCGGGATCGACTTGATCCATCCCGTCTTCACGATGCGGATCAAGAACGTCGAAGAGGGCTCGCCGGCTGCCGCCACTGGCAAATTGAAAGCAGGCCAGATCGTCGAGACAATCAACGGTCAGTCGCTGAAGGATATCGATCCACGCATCCAACTTGGTAAGATTCTCGCTCACGCTGAGTCAACTGACGGGGTGATTCAATTTACGATCAAAGGCGAAGTCCATCCGATCATAGTGAAAGTCCCCGTGCTCGGGTCCTACAGCAAAACCTGGCCCTTGAATTGCGCAAAGTCCGACAAGATCGTGAGACAGGCGGCCGACTACATCGCCAGTCCCGAGGGAAACAAGGGGCTTGCCAACATCGGCATGCTCTTCCTGCTCTCGACCGGCGAGGAAAAAGATCTCGAGGTTGTTCGTCAGTGGGCGCGCACGGAGCCGGCTCACAGCTATGCATGGTATCTTGGCTACGGCGGAATTCCACTCACTGAGTGTTACCTGCGCACTGGAGATCCGGAAATTCTCGTGAACATCCAGCGCTGGGTCGAAAGCGCTGTCGAAGGTCAATACCTCGATGGATGGCCCGGTCGCAACGGAACTTTGACCGACTACGGTGGCGGCCACCTCAATGCTGCCGGGACGAGCGTGCTGACCTTCTTGCTCCTCGCCAAAGAGTGCGGGGCAGAGGTGCCCGACCACGCCTTGCTCGGTGCGCTGCGGCATTTCTACCGTTACGCCGGTCGGGGCAATAATCCTTACGGTGACGATCGCCCCTATACCGGCTTTGTCGACAACGGTAAGAACGGACTGCTTGCTTTCGCAATGGCCGCTGCCGCCTCCCTCACGCCCGATGGTGAGGACTCGGTTTACGCCCGGGCGCGAGACGTCTGTGCGATGAAGAGTTTCTACCTCACCACCTACATGCTACACGGTCATACCGGTGGAGGCATTGGTGAAATTTGGCGAAGTGCGGCCATGGGGTTGCTGCATGAAAATAAGCCTGCGCAATACCGCGAGTTCATGGACAATCGGCAGTGGCACTACGATCTCTCACGTCGATACGACGGCTCCTTTGGCATCCTCGGCGGAGGCGGCTACGACAAGGAACAGTGGGGCGTCGCCTTCCCGCTGGCCTACACCATCCCGCGCAAGACCTTGCGTGTTGCCGGGGCACCGCGCACCAAGTTTTCCAAGTCCTACCAACTTCCCAAGCCGCTTTGGGGTAACGACGCAGACGACGCCTTTGTTTCTCTCGAACCCGTGCCGGACAAGGACGGAAAGCAGCAAGATCTGTCGGTCGAGATTCTATCGAATGACTCTGCTCTCCACTTCCTCCGTCGGTTTCACAGCGGGCCACAATCCGATGACGAGATCCGCCGATATATGCGGCACCCGGAATTCAACATTCGTAACGTTGCTGCCTTCAAGGCTCTCGGCGTCAACTCCGCCTACCTTGGTCGCAAGTCCGGTGTTGGCGAGCTGCGTCCGGATCTTGTGTTAGAATTCGTGAAGCACGAGGACCCACGCGTGCGCCGCGCTATGTTCGCCGCTCTGATTGATTGCACCAATGCAATGACTCCGGAACTCCATGGCCTTGCGGTGAAGTCACTCGAGGACCCGAACGAATCGTGGATGGTGAAGGACGCGGTACTGCTACTCATCGGCCGCGGTTCAGCGGATCAAATTGCACCCTACGTGAATCTCCTTGTCCCTTATCTCAAACATCAAGAAGAGTGGCTCAGGAATGCTGCGCTCAAAGCACTGACCCCGGTGGTGGCAGATGAGCGCTGCTATAAGAAAGTGATTCCTGCGATTGGTGAACTCATTCAAACCAATCAACGTGGATTCGTCACGGTCGGCCTAGCCCCGGCAATTCGCAGCCAGCTCAAGAGCGCCAGCCCTGATGTCCAGAAGCTTGCCAAGGAGACCCTGCATGAATCATTCACCGGCTATACCGGCAAAAAATTTACAGTTAACGGGCACGACGTCACCCGGACTTATGACTGGCACCTCGAAGGGATTGCCGAAGCACTTGTCGAAGTGCCAGGCGGATACGATGTTCTGTATGAAATCGCCCGCCAGCGCTTTCCCGATGAGATCCTGCCCTACAAGGAGATCTTCCTGGCGGCGGACTCGAGTCAGTTTGGCCCCAAGCTAAAGAGTGCGCTTAATCCGATTATCATGGACGAGCTCGTCCCCGAGTATGTCGGCAAGAATCGCAAGAGGCTGCTGCCACTGGCTTCCAGCGAGACGAGTTCGGGATGGCCCGGCAACGATACCATCGATGGTTTGGCGGCCCTCTATAAGCGGGCCGGTCACAACGAATACGACTGGCATATTTTTGCAGACTTGCGCTCCGCCGAGTGGTCCTACCACAGCTTCGATCCAATCCCCTCTGAGCAGATCCCCTCGGATCAAATCGTTTCGCGTTACCGTGAAGTGACCCTGCCAAAGGAAATGGAGAACTGGCATGCAGCCGACTTCGATCCTGCCAAGGCCAGTTGGAAGAAGGGCAAGAGTCCGTTTGGGAATTACAAAGGGCAGCTCCCCGGTCACCCGATCACCAAGTGTCACGACGGATGTGTCGGCCCAGGCTCCATCTGCTTCGGCGCAACTAAGATCAACACTTTTTGGGAAAAGGAAGTCCTGCTCATGTACGGGAAATTTAGAATGCCACCGCTGAAAGATGGACATCGCTATCGCTTGCGGGTGAACACCGGCGACCACGTTGGTGCCGGTGGCGGACACATCATCTATATCAATGGTAAGCAGTTGATCGAAGCCAAACAGGGTGGCGGTCGTGGTTCGGGCGGAAAGCCAAAAGGGGCCTACATCACGAAGGGGTTTCTTGAGGGCTTCAAGTCCGGCGAGGTGACCATCGCGGTGAAGACAATCATCCGCCACGGAAGTAGCTACAACACTCCTCCGAAAATCAAAGTGCCTCAGGGGAAGTTCAGCCTTCACCTCGAAGAACAGAAAATGCCGCCGATGAGTGACGACCTCGTGTTGAAGTCCGCATCCATCGTGCCCATGATGTCTGCCGACTGGCAGGCGATGCTGGACCCGGAAGACGCCACGCAGAATCCCGACGACAACCTCTTCCGTTGGGACGGCAAGATCATTGCCAATCCCAAAGCGCAGGGAAGTTGGCAACTCATCGGACAGGTGGCCGCGATCGCTGATTTCGATCCGGAAAAGAAGACAAATCCGCGCAACTCGCCCTTCGCCAGCATCACGCTTGAGGTTGGTGGCAAGACAAGCGAATCGACCTGGGCCTGGTCCGGCGACACTCTGATGGATTTGAATAAATACTACGCGCTCAAGATGGAGGTGAGGAAAATCGGGGACACCGAATACCTGTTCTTCGAATCAGGCGACTTCACCACACGGCACAAGCCAGATTGGAAGAGCCAATGGTTTGTCATGAAGCGCTGATGACCCTCGACCCTTACCTATTCGGAGACGGTGACTTTTCCCGCAGTCTCCCAAAGAACTCAAATACGAAACCAAGTAGAGACAATTTATGAAGATCAACAATGCAATTAAAGTATCGAGTCTTTTGGCGACGATGTGCCTTGGAGTTACCGGTTTTTCGTACGCCGAGAGCAAGCCGATCAAAGTTTTTATTCTCTCAGGTCAGTCCAATATGGTGGGCGCTGGAAAAGTGACCGGGGGTGGCGGTCGTTGGGGCTCGGAGTTTGTCGATCCCATCGTATCCGTTTACGAGGGAAGCTATGATCCGAAGGCTGACTACGACAAACTGAAGCCGACCAAGACACAGAAGCTGGAGAAGTTCGGCGGCGTCGAACCGACGCGCTATCCGGGTGGTGGAGCCCAGGTCACGCGGGGATTCGTCCAGGTCAAGGAGACCGGGAGCTATCTGTTTCGGCCCGGCTATGGCGACTCGGAGAACAACGCCATGGAGGTCGATGGGCAGGAGGCTCATCGCAAAGAGCCTGGCAAGGAAGCAGTGCGTTCCGAAGTTAAGCTAACCGCAGGAAAGAAAGTGCCTTTCAAAATTACCTACTTCACAAAGAACGCGGACGGCCTTGGATGGCTCGACCGCATGGATGTTCCAGGAACTTTATCGACGTTGGTTGGGCATCAGGGGAAGTATCCTTATCTTAGAAATGACAAGGGGCAGTGGACGTCGCGCGATGACGTCTGGTATAAAGGCGTGGTGACAGCAACCGGAAGCCATAGACTTGGTGTTGCTTCTGGGAAAATTGGACCGGAACTTGGATTCGGGCATGTTGTTGGGAATGATATCGATGACCCTGTCCTTGTTCTTAAAACATCGCAGGGGAACCGGTCGCTTGGCTGGGATTTTCTTCCGCCGGGCAGCGAATCGTATGAGCACGAGGGGAAGATCTACGCCGGCTACAAGCAATCACCCGAATCATGGGAGAAGGGGACCGAACCGAAGCCGATTGGCTGGTACGCCGGGAAACAATATGATGATTGCTTTGGCGCCGCGCATGAGGTGCTCGACAATTTTGACGCGCAGTTTCCTCACTGGAAAGGACGTGGCTATGAGATCGTGGGCTTTGCCTGGTGGCAGGGTGACAAGGACCGATATAATTTGGGACACGCCAGCAAATACGAGAAGAATTTGGTCCATTTAATCAAGAGTTTACGCACCGAATTCAAAGCTCCTAAGGCTAAGTTCGTCGTTGCCACCCTCGGGCAAACGAGAAAGGAGAGTGCCGACGTAAACGAAAGACTGATCCTCGATGCCCAGCTCGCCGTGGATGGGAAAGCTGGTAAGTATCCGGAGTTCAAGGGAAATGTCAGCACTGTCTACACTCATCCTCTCAGTCAAGGCGGTGCCTCCAATAGTCACTATGATGGCAACTCACAAACCTATATGGATGTGGGTCTTGCAATGGGAGAGGCGATGGTGAAATTGTTGGAGCCAAAGTGATCCAAGTAAGTATGAGAACTGAGAAAAAACAGGCTTCTATTCTATCTGTCTGGCTTGGTGTCGCGTTTCTCACAGGAGCTGAGGAATCAGAGATAATGTTCAGAGTTGGCCCACTGGTCGAAGAGTTGTTAGGATCCAATTGTTATTCCTGTCGCGACAAAGAGCCTCAGAAGAGCGACATCAGATTGGATCATCGGAATGAGTTTGCTCTGAATGTCCGCTTGAATCTTTTCAAAAAGATCTACGTCCATGGCATCCATGCTACGATTCTCCACCAACCCGGTATTGATCATAAACGCCTCAGCTATCGCCTCGCCGATGTCCACGACAAGGTCGTTAGGAAGGAACTAGCAGGAGTCTGACACAACTCTCTCAACAGCGAGTTCCAACTTTAAAAGAAATTCTCTAATAATTGAGTCTCCTTGGCAAAAAAGGCGTCTCATCCTCTGTAAACTATATCCAACAACCCTATGAAATTAAAACACCTCATTCATCTCAGACCAAACAGGTTGATTCTGGCTGCTGTCACAAGTCTGCTCCTCACCGGAGCTCACGCGAGGACATGGACCAGCGCCGACGGCTCCAAAACTTTCGAGGGGAAGCTTAAATCCTATGACGCTGAAAAGGGAATGGTCACCATGATCCTGTCCAACGGAAACAGTATGAGTTTTAAGAAAAGTAAACTGTCCGAAGCTGACATCACTTTCGTCAAGGAAAACGGTAAAAAGGCGACGGGGTTTTCGTCTTCGTCCGCAAGCGTGAAGGAACTTCCTGATGTCCTTCCCGACCCGGACGGTAAAGAGGCTGATATGAGCAAGCCGGTCCAAGTCTACATCCTGTTGGGACAATCGAACATGCTTGGATTTGGAAAGCCGAGTCCGTTGAAATCGGCTGCCCAGTCAGGGAGCTATCCATACTTGGTCGACGATGCCGGTGAGTGGACGGTAAGGCAGGATGTCCGCGACGTCTTTGTGATGTGTTCAGGGAATAGTCCTGCAAAAGATCAAAGGACCGGATGGATGACTATCCAGGGCAACATCGGACCGGAAATCGGGATCGGCCACTATGTTGGACATGTTACCGAGGCACCGGTTTTGATCCTCAAAAGCTGCATCGGCAACCGCAGTCTCGGCTGGGATCTGTTGCCTCCCGGCAGTGAACCCTATGAGCATGGTGGAAAAACACAGCCCGGTTACCGCGGTACTCCGGACGATCCAGGCGGCGACACCGGTGGCGATATGTCTAAGGGATGGTATGCCGGGTGTCAGTATGACGGTGATATCGCGGCGGCCAAGAAGGTGCTTGAGAATCTCGACAAATACTACCCGGGTGCCAAGGAATACGAAGTCGCCGGATTCTTCTGGTGGCAGGGCGATAAAGACATGCGCAACGCTGCGCATTACGAAATGTATGAGAAGAACTTGATCCAACTCATCAAGTCGCTGCGCAAAGATTTCGATGCTCCCGAGGCCAAGTTTGTTAGCGCATCTCTCGGTCAGACCAAAGAAGGCTCCAAAAGTGGTGATGGGCAAATCCTCGATGCCATGAAGGCCGTGTCGGAAAACAGCGATCCTGAACTCAAGGGCAAGGTGGGCTTTGTGTATACTAACCCCCTTTCCAAGGGCGGAAGTTCCAGCGGACACTACAGCGGCAACCCGGAAACCTACATGAACGTCGGTGAAGCAATGGGCAAGGCGATGGTCGAGTTGCTACAGGGAAAGTAATTGTCTCGGTAGTCGTACCCGCGCTGAAACAAACAACGCCCTCTCGACTCTCTGCGAGCTTTGAAGCGGCGATGGAAAAGGAATAGGCAGGGTCGTATGAAGCCCGCTATGGGGTTGTTCCGGAGAAATTCATGGCCAGCGGGCTATAAAGTTTCATCCCTGCGTTTTCACGCTCCCCCAATTTCGGCTGCATCTGCGGGCAAGATTGGGGGTGCTTTTGTTGACTGCCCCGTGGCTGCTAGCCTCCCGCCGCCACCGGTCCGCCACCGGTCCGCCACTCGGATGCGCCGGCCATGGAGCCATTCCGCCAACGCTGTGAGCCCGAAGACGATCAAAGCTGAAGCCGCCGCGGTCATATTACTGCTAGAAATTTTCTTTTGGTGGAAGGTTCCTGAAGCAGCAGTCCTATCACCGGAACCGAAAAGATCGACTTGTCGAGGGGGCTATCTGGGACGAGGGCCATCACCCGCCCTACGTATGTCTCAAATCTCGAAGCTTATGTGGGTATTCTTTGAAAACCAGAGGATCTGACTGCCGTAGATTCACCTTTCAATGCACTGCTCCTCTCCGTTGATCTCTCTGGCCTGGCTGTTCGGATCAGCCATTAGTGCGTCCGCTCAACCGTCTTTCGAAAAGGAGTTTCAACCGTATCTCGACCAACATTGCGTCCGGTGCCATGGCGAAAAAAAGCAGAAAGGCGACTTCCGCCTCGATGAGCTTTCGCGAAAAGTGGGAGAGCATGACACGCCTCTCTGGGCCGAGGTGATGGAGTGGATCAGCTCCGGGGAAATGCCGCCGGAAGATGAAGAAAATCTCCCCGCCGCCGATGAGAGCGCTCGGATTGTCGGTTGGATTTCCGAGCGGCTTCGAGAGGGCGAATCGGCACGGATGGCGCGACGAGATAAGGTTTCGTATCATCGGCTGACTCGCGAGGAATATGTCAACGCGGTGCGCGATCTCATTGGCGTCGAGTATGACGCCACGGATCCGGGCGGGCTTTTGGAAGATCCGGAATGGAATGGCTTTGAGCGAATCGGTTCTGTTCTGACGCTTTCTCCGACGCACATCGAGAAATACATCAAGGCTGCCGAGGTGGTTCTGGACGAGGCTTATCCAGACGAACCCATCAAGTATCTCGAGGTCAGCAAACGCGCTGCCGAACTGAGAGAGCACGACAGTCACTACGAGCGATTGAAAGCAGATGGCCTCCTCGATAAGATACGGGTTCCCTTGACGACGTCCGGTGAGATTTTCCGGGGATCGAATCCCTACCGGGGACCTGAATTCAATTTTCCCGGCGCGGGGATTTACGAAATCAGCTACACCGTCTGCGGCATCACTCCGGAAGGTGGTCAGGCTCCCCGGTTGCAAGTCTACGAACACAAGTTGGACCGCATCTTGTTCGAGCAGGACATCATCGCGTCGGAGGTGCTCCCATTGGATTCTCGAGCGAGAACTTTGAGCGTCGATTCGTTCGGTGTGACGTCGAGTGTCACCGGCATTGCCTCATCCTCAATCGGGCCGGGTGCTTTGGCATTGATCGAATTGACCAGGGTTTTCCAAGCATTCTCGTGCGAGAAATCCGATTTCGATCTCCGCCATGTTCAACCAGCTTCCGTGTGAAGTGGAACTCGAAGCGTTCGCACAGAGCACGGCGCTTCATTTCTTCTGCTTCGCAATCAGGTCGGCCATCGAATTGGCGAAGGAATCTCCGAGTCTGACGAAGAATGTCCCGCTCCCGAGGTAATGATATGGGCGATCACTGCCGACCGTATCCCACTCGTAATAATGCTTCGGCCACCCTTTGCTGAAGATCTCGTTTGAGAACAGGGAATACTCGGTGTAGCTCTCGACCGACAGAACGTTCCCTTTGAATTCCGACGCCTTGGCGGCTTCTCTCTGACCGACTGAGACCTGGTTCTCAGCCACCTTCTCTGCGGTCATTCCCGTTCCCAGAACGCCGATAATAAAGGGCATGTTCGGCACCTGATACTCTTTGCGGACATCCTTGATGAAGGAAATCATGTGGTCCTTGTAGTTGTCCCGGAACTCCGGTGAGAACTGATCGTTGTATCCCTGAAACCAGACAAATCCGGAAATTTCATAGCCCGCTGCAGCATCGTAAGCCGGATGGTTCTCCTTAAGATTTTCGAGCACTGCATGGATGGACTCGTTCATCATCCGGTAGTTCAAGCTGGCATTCTTTTTGATCTCGTCGGCTTTACCACCTGACTTCTCCTTCTCGTTTAATTCGTAGGCGCCTGCGGAGGGCGGGCGGAAATTGTAATTCAGAGACTTGCCACCCCATGAGGTCTTGATCAACAGGATGGGGCCGTCGATCTTCTCTGCGATTGAAAGTCCGAAGCCGTATTCCGGTCCGATCTTCGACTTATCACCGCCATAACCGACCCCGAGCTTGCCGGCCCTTTTGTTTCCGTCTGCGATCGAATTGATATAGACCCGATCAGAAACCACGCAGGATTCCGCGATCTTCGCTTTGTAAGCATCATGCGCGTCCTTGCGCTTTTTCACCTCTGCTTCCAGCGCGGTTTTTTCGGGGCCCTCACTCATGGCCTTGATCTTGTCATTGGAAATTCCGCCGGTCAGTTCATCGAGTTTTCGTGCCTGGGCCAGCTGGTCCTCCAGCGTTTTCTTGGAGAGATTACTGTCCTTTTTGAATGCCAGCTGGATGAGCTCCTTATCCCTGGCCGTGCCCGAATGATAGAGGGTGGCCATTGTGTGGGCTCTCGCATGACCCACCGTGTTCGACTGACCTGCCAGAATGAAAACCTTCAGCTTCTCCCCGGCAAAAGCAGGATTGGTGAGCGATAGGATGGAGGCGGCAACCGCCAAGAGGGTAGTTCTTTTCCATGGATTGGATTTCATCTGTGTATTTTTTTTGTTAATTGTTTGTAGATGTTTTTTCCGCGTCAGCGTCTTCAGACGGCAATCTCTGAGAGCGGTCCTCGAAGGTCGAGGTCTTTGAGTTTGTTGTCGAGCTGGCCAAAGTGATCTCGGACGGGGGCACCGTTGGCTTGGAGGATGGTGGTATACCAGTTGCCGATGGTCTTGTGTCCGGGTTGGCCATATTTTGGATAGCGCAGGTAGCGACCGGCAGTCTTCATCTCGTGACCACGTCCGCCGACGACGATGAACGGCCACTCCTTCCGCTGCGAATGGTGGGCTTCGCCGGTATCGGACAAGTAAATGATCATCGTGTTGTCGAGCATCGTGCCATCGCCCTCGGGGACCGCTTTGAGCTTGGCTGCCAACTTGGCGATCTGGTCGATTTGAAATTTTCGAATGACATCGCGGGCCTCGGCGGATTTGAGTCCGTTGTCGGTGACTTTGTTGTGGCCGATGTCGTGAACGCTCGTGTTCTTAAATCCGAAGGTGGCATACTTGGCGCTGAGCCAATCGGCGCGTATCGAAATCACGTTGGTCAATCCGGTGATCAGGGCGGCGGCGGTGAGGTCGAAGAAGGTCGAGACGCGATCAGTGAACACGGTCGAGGCATACTGGCTGGTGAGTTCCGGCGCGTTCTTGCGAATCTTCTCCTGCATGGAGACAAGTTGGTCGTTGCGGGCCCGGACGGATTCGAACGCGTTCAGGTAGTGGTCGAGTTTTTCGCGCTCCTCCTGGCTGATCTGGCTGGCGAGGCGCTTGGTGTCCTCGCTGAGAAAATCAAGAAGATTGGTCTGAAGGGCGAACTCTTTCTTCCCGCCGGTTTTCAAATCAAGGGCGCTACCGAACAATTGGCGGTAGGATTTTTCGGCGCTGGCCTGGTAGGGCATCGGGCTGTTCTGACCGTATGCCGAGATTTTTGGGAAGACGGCGGTGTCCTGAACAATCGGGCCGTAGTTGTTGCCAATGCTGTGGCCGTTGGGGGCAAAGCCGTAGTTTTTGAAAGGAGCGGGATTGAGCTGACCCAACAAACAATCGAGGGTGGCCGCTGCGGGCTTCTCTGGCGAGTGGTGGCAGCTGAGAGCGCCGTAGTAGGATGAGTGGTTGCCTCCGAAGTTGCTTCCGGACAAGCCTTCAAGAATCATCATGTCCTCTTTGAATGGATCGAGTGATTGCAGAGTTGGCGGTAGCTGATGATCGTTGAGTTTGAGGTCGAGGAGATGATCGTCGTCGCCGATATCGATGCCTTCCGGGCGAATCGCGCTGGGCGTGATGCCGCTGGATTTGACGACGAAAACGAAACGTTTCGGGAATCCTTGCGCGTTGCCCGCCGCATGCGCCTCCATTTGTCGGAGGAGAGGAGTGAGCGCGGCCCCGCTGGCCCCGAGCATGATGCCCTTGGTGAATTTTCTACGTGAGGTGATCATTTTCGGTAGAGGAAGGAGTCGGAGGTGAGCAGTGAAACTAAGAGTTCACTAAATTTCCCGCCGCTGTCGAGATAGGATTTTTCTGCGGCGATGAGTGTTCTGGAATCGCTGAGCATTTCGTTGCGCCCCATCCAGTAGCGGAAGCAGTGCCGGATGATCGATTGACGGACGCGAGTGGACTTTGCCAATTTGGTCACGAGTTCGTTGGCATCCTTGACCGGGCCGTTGATGCCGGCCTCCCCGGTACCGGTGATTTTTCCGCTGGTGTCGAAGGGATATTCGACGAGTTCGCCTTTTTCCAAGCCTGACTTGATCTTGTCCGGCGTGAGCATGGTTTCGAAGCGTTTTTGCTTCTTATGGTAATACATGCCGGTGCGAACCCACCCGCGGTCGGTGAAGCTCTCGAAGGGCATGCCCAGTGGTTCGAAGTGTTTGTGGCACTTCCAGCATTCGTTTGCCTTGGTGACCTCAAACCGCTGGCGCAGCGTCTTGTCATGATCCTCGGGGATTTTCGCATCGACCCCTATCGGCAGGGCCGGAACATTGCCGGCGAGCAGGTGCGTGCGAATCCAAATTCCACGGTGAACGGGATCATTCTGGTCGTTGGTCGAGTGGGTGATGAGCCAGCTGAGGTCGTGGAGCATCCCGGCGCGAAAAGTGTCATCGGTGAGCTTGTTGGATTTCTTGATCATGTCGGCGCGCCACGCATCGGCCTTTTCCTTGGGCTGGGTTTTGAGTTTTTTCGCGTGCCGTTCGTCGACCATTTTAAGGAGTTGCGTTCGGCTATTGTTGAAGCGCGGTGATGTCAGGAGTTCTTCAAAAACCTGTGTGTCTTCATTGACGATCGCGGCGATGTGGCCCTGGGGTGCGCCAATCAAGGCTCGGCCTCCCATGCCCGGACCGGGACTGTCTTTGAAAGTCCCTTCGGCCCTTGGGTAGAGGAAGAACTCCTCAAAAAATCGAACGATGCGTGGGTAGTAAGCGAAGCCATGTTCGCCTTCCTGGATCATGCGGTGAAAGGCGCTGGCGGGAAAATGTTTGCGGATCGGTGGGGCCCCGGCGGTGATCATGGCATGCACGACTTTTTCGACCTCGGCCTTGTTGGTGAGCTTCCCGGCTTCGTATGCTTTTTGAATGATGGGGTTTTTCGTTGGAGGGGAATCGGTGAGTGCGTAGGAGAGAGCAAAGGCGATCTCTTGGGGCGAGAGCAAATGTCTCCCGTATTCGTCTGCGGGGCCGCGGCCGAGTTCGATCCGGTAGACGGCTTCGCTGGAGAGATAGATGCCCAGGAGCGTGGTCTTGAGTCCCGCTTCGTTGCCACCCTGCGCGAGGTTGCGCTCCATGAACGCGAGATATTTTGGGAACTCGTCTTCCGTGATCGGCCGGCCACAGGCACGTTCAAATTCCTCATGGATCACGCGTTCGAGTGCGTCGCGTGGTGGCTTCCCCTGCGCTTCGGAAATCGCTTTGAAGCTTTCCTTCCCCGGGAGATGAATCGGTTTCCCCTTGTTGGGGCCGTAGGACATCGGAGCCAGTTCGCGATCGTGGATCTGGTTGGCGATGATGTCCGAAAGCGCAAGTTGAAGCGCGAGGAAGCCGGCTTCGTCCATGACCTCTTGGTCGGCAAAATCACGCAGACCGCTGGACTTCGATTTATAACTGACCGGCTGTGCCTCGATTCCGCCCGCGACAAGCTGCTGGTATTTTTTGCCACCGTAAATGTGCGGACTCATCCTCCAAAGACGCGACGGAGTGAAGGGTGGTGTGCTGATCGAGCCATCGAAAAGGAGTTCGTGACTCACCCGGTTGCCGAACTCAGGCAGCAGTATACGCGATTCGATTTCGAACCCTTTGCCGGCGGCCTTCAGCCCGTCTTTGATCCAGCTGACAATCTCCTGGCGCTCGGCGGCGGTCGGTTGGGGCTTTTTTTCGGGCGGCATCGTGCCGATCTCCAATTGTTCGAGCACGCGTTCCCACATCGCGACAGTATCGCCATTGGAGAAATCGCCACCGATGGCGTGGAGCTCGACCTTGCCCTTCCGGGTCTCCTCGTCGTGGCAGTCGGTGCAGTTCGACTCAAGGAACGGGGCGATGCGTTGCTTGAAAATTCCCTCGTCAGCGACAAGAGGGCTCGCTTGGGTCAGTAGCGCGACTAGAAAGGTGGTTGGAGATTTAATGTTCACGAATCGGGGTAAAACTTTAAGCCCCGAATATTTAGCCAGAAATCACGGCGTAGGAAGCCACAAATTGGTGACAGACCTTGCAAGAACCAGAGGCTATTCATTACCGATGCAGATTAACTCTTTGATGGTGTGGGCAATAGGCCTTGCCGTTCGCGAATGAAAGACTGGCGCTGTCATCAAAAAATGGACCCACTCGGCCTGCCATTTGAAATGTACAACCAGCTGGGACTTCTTCGTGAGAAGGATCAGGGTAAACCGGTTGACACCAGTGGCGAGATCACTCTCAGCGGCGACCCCGCTTTAGAGGGGCCCGTGTAGAATCCCATCGAGATGATTGGGAAGCTCGCTGCCAGTGAACGGGTGCCCCAGGTGTTCGTCCGTCATGCTTTCCGCTACTGGATGGGACATAATGAAACCATCAATGATGCACCGGTTCTGCAGGATGCTTTCAAAGCCTATCATGACAGCAATGGCAGTATGAAAGCCTTGCTAACATCCATACTCACCTCCGAGGCATTTCTCTATCGTAAAGTAACGAACTAAGCGCCTGCCTCCGTAGTCATCAATTAAGGCATGCTTTTCCATTGCAAGCTAATCTGGATGGAAGATCCCAATCTCAAGGAATGTATCATGCAAAGAACGCGCCCGGGTTGATCAAGGGAGCGGGCATTCTGAATGTCCTTCCCTGAGGCCCGCTCGTCACACGGACTGCTCAAAAACGAAATACTTTATGAAACGAATCGCTTCTCTGATCATGGCCTTGCTGCTTCCGCTCTCAATCGGCGCGCAGGAATCTTTCACAGACTGGAAATATTCCGGAAAATTCGCTATTCTCACCACACCGGATGGCGCGGATCTTTCGGAGGGTGCGGTGGTCGAGGGCTTTCCCGTGCTGGTAAGGATCGACAAAGATTGGTTCGATTTCGCGCAGGCCAAAGCTGATGGCGCGGACCTTCGTTTTGCCACAACGGCAGGCGAGCCATTGAGGTATGAGATCGAAGATTGGAATACAATTGATGGTTCGGCGAGCATCTGGGTGCGCCTGCCGACGATCAAAGGGAACGCCCAACAAATGATCCAGATGTTCTGGGGCAAGACCTCCGCAGCTGACGATTCGGACGGGAAGGCGGTGTTCAACGAGTCCAATGGCTACGTCAGCGTGTGGCATCTCGGCGAGGTCGTGCGGGACGAGGTCGGCACCTTGGAGTCAAATGACAAGGGCACCACTCTGACCGCGGGGATGATTGGGAAAGCCCGGCATTTTCCGGGGAAGATGGGCGTTTTTGGCGGGGAGAAAATTTCAAACTACCCATCGGGTGGGAGTGCGCACACGACCTCGCTTTGGTTCCGTGCCGAGCAACCGAACGGAACCATCATCGGCTGGGGCAACGAGGGCGGAGGTCGTGGAAGCAAGGTGCGGATGCAGTTCCGAAGCCCACCACACATTCACATCGATAGCGATTTTTCAGACATCAAAGGCGAGAGCCGTTTGCCGATGAACGAGTGGGTGCATGTCACGCACGTCTTTGGTGAGGAGCCGCGCCGTCTCTATATCAATGGTCAACTCGACGCCGAGGCTACGACGAAGCTCGACATCAAAACGCCGTCGCGCTTGTGGCTGGGAGGTTGGTACAATAACTACGATTTTGTTGGTGATCTTGACGAAGTGCGCATTGCAAAAGTGGCGCGGTCGGCGGATTGGGTGCGGCTTGAATTTGAGAATCAAAAGTCGCATCAGACGCTGGTCGGTCCGATCGTGCAGAGTGGGGATGAATTTGCGGTGACCCCTGAAAAGGCGACGGTCGCCGAAGGGCAAAAGGTGGATTTCGTCGCGAAAGCCGGAGGTGCGTTGAAAGTGTATTGGACCTTGAAAAGCGAGGACGAGGAATCGCTTGTAGCCGTGGATCGATTTTCCTTCACCTTCGATGCCGGTCGCGTAGCGGGGGATCAGGAGGTCACTCTCCAATGTCAGGCGATTTATCCGGACGGGGTGCGGACGCAGGATATCACGATCTCGATCAAGGAGGCGATTCCCGATCCCATATTCACCCTCGCCGTGCCAGAGAATTGGGATGGGCGATCGATGATTGAAGTGGTGCCGCAGGTGACGAATTTGAAGGCGATGAAGTCCTCGGGCGCGGGTGATTTGAAAACGGAATGGAGCGCGGGGCCATTCGCAGTGATCAAGGAAATTGTTCCGGGGAAACTCATTCTGAAGCGCGCGCAAAACAGCGGGAAGCTCACGGTCGCGGCCACGCTGAGCAACGGCGGGGAAGCGATCACGCAGTGCGCGATGATTGAGGTGACGGAGCCAGCCTACGACGCCTGGGTGGAGGGGACACCGGAGAAGGACGAGAAGCCGCTTGAAGGTCAGTTCTACTCGAGGGACGTAAAAGGCGAAGGCACGCTCCGCTACAACGGGACCCTGGCAGCAGCAGCAGACTCGGTTTTCCTCAGACTCTACGCCGACGACAAGCTTGTGAAGACCGAGAGGGCGAAGGTCGGCGCGGACAAGTCGTATGCCTTGTTGACGAAGCTCAAGCCGGGCCTGATTAAATACAAAGTGGAGTTTGGCACCGGCGATACCGTGCTGGAGACGGTGGACGATCTGGTCTGCGGCGATGCCTACATCATCGACGGTCAATCGAATGCGCTCGCGACAGATACCGGTGCGAAATCGCTCCCCGAAACGAGCGAGTGGATCCGCAGTTACGGACGTGCGCCGGGCAATCCGAATGACGATCCCGGCAATCTCTGGTGCCGCCCGGTGTGGAAGGCGCAGAGTGGAGAAAAGGCGGAGCTTGGCTGGTGGGGGATGGAGCTTGCGAAACGACTCGTCGCGAGCCAGAAGATACCGATCTTCATCGTCAACGCCGCAGTCGGTGGAACCCGGATCGACCAGCACCAGCGTAACCCTGATCACCCGACCGACCTCACGACGATATACGGGCGGATGCTCTGGCGGGTGCAACAGGCGAAGCTGACCCATGGCATCCGAGGCATCCTCTGGCACCAGGGCGAAAACGACCAGGGTTCGGCCGGGCCGAGCGGCGGTTTTGGTTGGGAAAGTTACCAAGGGCTCTTTGTTGAGATGGCGGCGAGCTGGAA
>TARA_B110000037_G_scaffold10009_1_pt1 | contig 19566 bp, 19 predicted proteins | sample TARA_B110000037 | Tara Oceans TARA_B110000037 (sample SAMEA4397196) | marine metagenome | biome: Polar Biome; feature: [MIX] marine epipelagic wind mixed layer (ENVO:01000061); material: water (ENVO:00002006), including particulate matter (ENVO:01000060) such as... | depth 10-100 m
GACAGAGAGATGTCTCTCTGGTAAGACACTTAAATAGAGAAGTTATGGGTAATGTTATTACCCAACAAGCTGCTTTCTACCAATTTAAATTAGAAGAAACTAAAGTAAATATATATGGTGAAGCAGCAGCAGAAAAATTTTATAATGGACCTTTCTTATTTAATTGTTTAATTAGTAGAGGAGTTCAAGAATATCCTGAAAATGCCGAAGGTATACAATTTGAGCAATCTATTGATTTTTACTTCCTAAGAGATGATCTAGTAGATGCAAATGTAGTCCCAGATGTTGGTGATATAATCTTATACCAAGAAGGATATTATGGGGTACAAAGTACAGTAGCTAACCAATACTGGGGTGGAAAAAACCCAGATTATCCTAATAATAGTTCCGATGGTACTAAAAACCCACTAAACCCAAATTTACAATTATTTGGGTCTAATTTATCAATATTAGTATCCACATACTATATATCAGCAGATAAACCAGGAATTTCACCCTTTAAAGAGCGTTTCTAATGGCAATAAGAAAACCCATACCAAAGACACAAAAACAAATCAGTACAGATCAACAAAGACCTACTGATTCAAGGTACGGTAATCCTAACATACCATTACCTACTAACGAAAATGAAACTGGTATATCCTTTAATAGATCAGAAAAGTTATCATGGAAAGGAGATAATACTAAACCATTTGCAATTGGTTTACAAGATTTAGATGAAGCCGTATTTTATTATTTTCAAAATGTTATTAAACCTTTTGTTTATCAAAATGGAGAAAGAAGGGAAGTACCTATAATATATGGTGATCCTGAAAGGTGGAAGTCTTTCCAACGTGATGGGTATTATAGAGATAAAAAGGGATCTATTATGTTACCTATTATTGTAGTTAAAAGAGATACAATATCAAAAGATAGAACAGTATATAATAAATTAGATGCTAATAGTCCTAATTTATATGGTACATTCCAACGCGCTTACAACCCAAAAAACTTTTATAACAATTGGGCCGCAATTAATAATAAAATACCTGCTAAACAGTTTTATGCAGTAGCAGTTCCTGATTTTGTAAATCTAGAATATAGTGTAATTGTTCAAACTTATTACATGGAACAATTAAATAAAATAATTGAATCTTGTGAATATGCATCTGACGCATATTGGGGTGATCCTGAAAGATTTAAATTTAGAGCTTTTATTGATAGTTTTTCTACAGCAACTGAATTAACTGCTGGTAGAGATAGGTTGGTAAAGGGAACATTTAATATTAGATTAAGAGGATACATAATACCAGATACTATACAAAAAGATTTAAATTCTATTTCTAAATATAATTCTAAATCTAAATTCATTATTCAAATGGAAACAACATCTAACTCTGAAATATTTGATGTAGATGTTACTAAGACAAGGGACGGAAGAACAAGAAAAGAAAGAGATGTTGAAGGAAATATAGCAAATATATCAGATACCCCTTCAGGAGTAGAAATAAAAAACGAACCAGGAACAGGGTTAAAAGGATAAAATATGGCTAGTAATGTAAGATTTGTAGATTCCCTTAAAGTAGGACAATATAAAGGAGGTACAGGTACCCCGGGTACAGATTTTTCTGGCTCATTTACAGGTTCTTTTGAAGGATCAGGAGATCTTACAGGATCATTTACTGGTTCATTTACTGGAGATGGTTCTGGTTTAATAAATTTACCAATTAGTGACCCCTTCCCATTTACTGGGAGTGCACAAATAACTGGTTCCTTAGGAGTAACTGGAAGCCTAGATGTTACAGGCAACGTAGGAATTGGTACTACTAGTCCTTTAGCAAAACTAGATATCACAAGTACTACAGATGGTGTTTTACTGCCTAGAATGACCACTACGCAAGTGAATGCAATATCATCGCCAGAAAATGGTCTTACAGTATATAATACAACATTGAACACTCTTTGCTTCTACAATGGAAGTAGCTGGCAAAAAGTTACAAGTGCAAACATGCCTTTAAATATATTTGGTCCAACATTTGGCGAAACATTTAATTAACAATATAAATTAACAATATAAATTAAAAATTATGAGTATAAAAAGCGAAGCAGAATCTATAAGAGATCAAACAACCATAGGGGCAAATACTGCTAATGTAGTTGGTACTAATCTTGTAAATATTGCAGATGATTTAATATTAAAACAATCTGAGATAGATTTAAATACGGCAAAGGTAGGAATAACATCAACTCAATCTAGCGAAATTACTGCTAACACTGCTAAGGTTGGTTATACAGAATCCTTAGTATCGGCAAATACAGATGTTGTAGCAAATACTGCTAAAATTTCTTTTGATAGTGCTTCAAGTACAAAGCTAGGAGGCATTGAGGTAGGTGCAGAAGTTAATACTATTAACTCAACAACTACATCAGAACCAATTGGAAGCGATGTTGTTCCAAATATAGTATCTTTAACACAAGCAGAGTATGATGCAGGTACAAAAGTAGCAACAACATTTTACTTAATAGTCGGATAATATGGCTATAAAGTTAGGAAGTGCTAGTATATCAAAATTATACTTAGGAAGCAATGAAATATTAAAAGCATATTTAGGTAGTAATGAAGTTTTTTCAAGTGGAGATACTACAACTTTTATTACAACTTGGAGAACCACAACGTCTAATGAATCTATAACTATTCCTACCAATGGAGGTGGCTATAATTACGATTTAACTACCTCAGATGGTCAAGAATATCTTAGTTTAACTGGAAGTAAGACAATAACTTTTGCTACTGCGGGTGATTATGATGTAAGTATAAGTGGAGATTTCCCTAGAATTTACATCAATAATAATGCTACAAATAAAGTTAAATTAATTGACATTAAGCAATGGGGTAATATTGTTTGGTCAAGTTTTCGAAGTGCTTTTTATGGATGTTCAAACTTAACTGGTTCGTTTACGGATGCACCAAACCTTACAAATGTGACTACCTTAGAACGAGCCTTTTACCAATGCTCACTTTTTAATCAAAACATTGGTAGTTGGGATGTAAGTAATGTTACTAATATGAACAGAACATTTTTCCAAGCATTTGCTTTTAATCAACCCATTGGAAATTGGGATGTGAGTAATGTAACCAATATGAATAGAACGCTTTTCCAAAATACTAATTTTAATCAATCTTTAAATTGGGATGTAAGTAGTGCAACAGATATGTCTGTTTTATTGAGTGGGGCAACTTTATCAACTGCTAATTATGATGCTACATTGATAAATTTAGAAAGTAAATTACAAGCAATATATCCAAATGGAAATGGATATACAGCAAATATTTCAACTAGTTTCGGTACTTCAAAATACACAGGAGGAGGACTAGCAGCAGCAGCCCACGCATCGTTAGGAAGCGTTTTTAGTTGGTCAATAGCAGACGGAGGAATAGCTTAAAATATAAATATGAAAGAATTAAAAAATACAAGTATTTGCTATCCAACCAATGAAATTTGGTTTATATGTTGGGACAACACAAGAACAGAAATAAAGGCTTATGGTTCTATTTTACCTAGTCAATGTTTAGAAACTCCTTGGGTTGAAATTGACTATTACGACAATGAAGAACAATGGGCAGAGATACTAATAGAAAACGGAATTAATCCTTTTCCCATCTGATGAAGAAATTAATTAAATTAAAATTAACATATTTATAGTAAACCATAAAATAATAAAATGAAACACATTTGGAAAATTTACGACCTTAAAAGAATAACCTCAAATGGTCTTGTTACAAAAGTAACATACGCATGTGAATCTTCATATGATAATGTATCAACAAGACAAATTGGAAAATTAACATTAGAAGGCTCAATATCAGACCCAGGATTTATCCCTTACGAAGACCTTACTCAAGATGAAGTTTTAGGATGGGTAAATGCAAATGTAGATGAATCTGCTATACAAACAACAAACTCAGCATCTATATCTGTTCAAATTATTGCAAGAGCTGCCCTTACAAGCTCTAACGGTACTCCTTGGTAAAATAAAAAATCAAAAATACTTTAGTATCCCTAGGAAAATTCTTAGGGATATTAAATTTATTTTCGTATATTAGTTACAATAAAAAAGTTATAAAACTGTGAATATCATATTTCAAATAGATGGGGGTCTAGGTAAAAGTATTATGGCGACAGCCATAGTTAAAGTCATTAAAAAGCGTTATAAAAACTCGAACCTCATAGTAGTCACCGCTTACCCCGATGTATTTTTAAACAACCCATATATTAACGAGGTATACAATACCAATAATATAAATGGTTTCTATTTAAAATACATTAAAGATAAAAATGCTAAAATACTTGTTGGAGAACCTTATAGACATAGTGATTTTATTTTAGATAAACCTAAAAAATTATATAAAACTTGGTGTGAAGTATTAGGCTTACATTATAATAATGAACAACCTGAAATATATTTAACCCAACCCGAAATAGAACATTTCTCTCCCTACTATCAAACTGATAAACCTATATTAGCTATACAAACTAATGGAGGACCAGCGGGTTTAGGTTACCAATATGCATGGACAAGAGATATCCCAGAACCAACAGTTCTAGAACTAATAAATCATTATAAAAATGATTATACCCTTATCCATATTAAACGTCAAGATCAAAAAACATATCCTGGTGTAATGCAAGCATTAGATGGTTATAGAAGTATAGCTATATTACTTCAATTATCTTCTAAAAGATTATTAATAGATAGTTTCTCACAACACTTAGCAGCATCTTTAAATTTAAAATCTACTGTCTGTTGGGTTAGCACAAAACCTGAAATATTTGGGTATAAAATACATGATAATATTAATGCAAACCTATTTACTAAAGAACCGTCATTACACGAGGCAGCTTATCAACCTTTTGCCTTATCACAAGATATACATTCAATACCTTATAATGGTTTAAGAGAAATATTCGATACAAATAAAATTATAGAATCAATAAATAATCAATAAATAAACAATAATGGAACAAATATTTTTTCAATCATCCCTACCTAGAGCTGGTAGTACATTATTACAAAATATATTAGGTCAAAACCCTAATTTTTATGTAACACCAACTTCTGGTGTATTAGAATTACTATTCTCAGCTCGCCAAAATTATACAACTGATACGGCTTTTAGAGCACAAGACCCTGATTTAATGAAAAAAGGATGGCTTAATTTTTGTCGTCAAGGTATCGAAGGATTTTTTAATGGTATTACTAATAAAAAATATGTAGTTGATAAATCAAGAGGATGGGGTATCCACTATAATTTTTTAAACTCTTTTTATGCAAAACCTAAAATAGTTTGTATGGTTAGAGATTTAAGATCTATCTATACCTCTATGGAGAAAAACTTTAGAAAACATCAAGATAAAGATAGTGGTATAGTTAATTGGGCGGAAATGAAAGGTACTACAACTGCTAAAAGAATTGATGCATGGGCCCAATCACAACCCATTGGAATTGCAATTGAAAGATTACAACAAATGATAACTGAAGGGATAGATAAAAATATTCTTTTTGTAAGTTTTGAAGATCTAACTTCTAACCCTGAAATCGAACTAAACAAGATATATGATTTTTTTGGAGTAGAAAAATTTAAACATGATTTTCAAAACGTTGAGCAATTAACCCAAGAAGATGATACCTTATATGGTATATTTGGTGATCATAAAATCCGCAAAGAAGTTAAACCACTATCAGAATCTTATAATGAATATCTAGGACAACAACTATCTCAAAATATAGTTAATACTTATCCTTGGTTTTATGAATATTTCAATTATAATGTATAATATATTAATTTATATATTAACTTAAATCTAATAATAATCAATAAATAAAAAAAGATGAGTAAAACAATCAAATTAACAGAAGAAGAATTAGTAATTCTTAGAGACTACCAACAAAAACAAAATAATATTACTTTTAATTTAGGGAATGTAGACATTCAAAAAGCTATATTAGAAGGACAAAGAAGTGTAATTTTAGAAAATTTAGCTAATTTACAAGAAGAATCAAATAAATCTGCTAAAGAACTTCAAGATAAATATGGTGATGGTAATATTGATTTAGAAACTGGGGAATTTACTGTAGTAGAATAATTTTTGAAAAATGTTTTAATATTTATAATAAAACAATATTAAAATAATATAATAAGATGGCAGAAACATTAATATCTCCAGGTGTATTAGCAAGAGAAAACGACCAATCTTTTGTTACAACTCAACCAACTGAAAGAGGTGCAGCAATTATAGGACCTACAGTATTAGGTCCAGTTGAAAACCCAACATTGATTAGTTCATTTAGTTCTTACCAAGCAATTTTTGGTGGTGCTTTAGAAAGTGGCTCTAATGAGTATACTTACTTAACTTCAATTGCAGCAAATCAATATTTCCAAAATGGTGGTAGTTCATTATTAGTAACCAGAGTAACATCAGGATCCTTTACTCCATCAACTAGTTCAATTATCGAAACAGGTTCTGGAGGTCCAGTTAGTGGTTTATCTCCTTTTGTATTAGAAACTATTTCTGAAGGAACAGTAATGAATACTGGAACAACAGAAATTACAAATGGAGCATTACAATCAGGTAGTACAAAAAATGTAAGATGGGAGATAGCATCAGTTAACTCTGCATCCGGAGTATTTAGTTTATTAGTAAGAAGAGGTGATGATACTAATAGTAATAGAGTAATATTAGAATCTTATAATAACATTTCATTAGACCCATTTGCTTCTAATTATATTTCAAGAGCAATTGGTGATATTAGCTCTACTGTAGTAACAGAAGGAGTAGATACTTTTTTACAAGAATCGGGTTCATTTCCTAATATTTCTAATTATGTAAGAGTAAAACAAGTTAATTTTACAACCCCTAATTATTTTAATAACGACGGTTCAGCTAAAAATTCTTTTACTGGTTCTTTACCTTCAATAGGTTCAGGTTCGTTTAATGGAGCTGTTGGATCAAATATACCAGTAGGAAGACCAGCTAATTTTTACCAAAATATTAATGCTACAGATACACAAGGATTAGTAGGATCTGATTATGATACTGCTATTGCTTTATTATCTAATCAAGATGATTACCAATTCAATGTAATTTCAGCACCAGGTTTATCAAACCAACATCAAGCTGATCAAGTTACTAGTATAATGAATAATTCAATCTCACGTGGTGATAATATTGCCATAGTAGATTTAGTTGGTTATAACCAACCTATTAATACTGTAATTAGTCAAGCAGGAGGAATTGATAATAGCTATACAGCTACATATTGGCCTTGGTTACAAACAGTTGATCCTAACTCAGGACAATTAGTATTCATACCAGCTTCAACATTTATACCTGGAGTGTACGCATTTACAGATGCTTCAAGTGATCCATGGTTCGCACCAGCAGGTATTACTAGAGGAGGAATGGGACAAGTAGTAAGAGCTGAAAGAAAATTAACTTCTACAAACAGAGATACTTTATATGAAGCTAATGTAAATCCAATTGCAACATTCCCATCACAAGGGGTTGTAGTATTTGGTCAAAAAACATTACAAAAAGCTGCTTCAGCACTTGATAGAGTAAATGTACGTAGATTATTAATTACTCTTAAGGGACAAATTTCTCAAATCGCTGATAATTTAGTATTTGAACAAAACACAATCGCTACAAGACAGAATTTCTTAACACAAGTAAATCCGTACTTAGAAAGTGTTCAACAAAGACAAGGTTTATATGCTTTTAAAGTAGTAATGGATGAACAAAATAATACACCAGATGTAATTGATAGAAATGAGTTAGTAGGACAAATATTCTTACAACCAACAAGAACAGCTGAATTCATATTATTAGATTTCAATGTATTACCAACAGGAGCAACATTTCCAGCATAAGAAATAAAAAGTCGAATATTTATAATAAAATAAGAAAATAAAATGGCAGTATTAAACCCAAACGAAATATTTTTCACAGCATTTGAACCAAAACAAAAGAATAGATTTATCTGTTTTGTAGATGGATTCCCTGCTTACATTATGAAAGGTGTAGGAGCTGTAACTGTATCACAAGGAACAGTACCTTTAAATCATATCAACGTTCAACGTTTTGTGAAAGGTAAAACAACTTGGGGTACTATTCAATTTACATTATTTGATCCAATTACTCCGTCTGGTGCACAATCAGTAATGGAATGGGTTAGATTACATCACGAATCAGTAACAGGTAGAGATGGGTATAGTGATTTCTATAAAAAAGATTTAACTATTAACGTATTAGGACCTGTAGGTGATATTGTATCTGAATGGATTATTAAAGGAGCAATGATTACAGAAGCTTCATTTGGAGATTTTAACTGGGATACTGAAAATGCTGCTCAAGAAATTACAATGACCGTACAACCAGATTATTGTGTATTAAATTTCTAATACTTTACTTTAAATAATAAATAGAAGGAGCTTGATTTGTCAAGCTCCTCTTTTTTATTCATATTTATAACTGATAAAAACGTTTTAACCAAATAAAGATTATGGCCAAATTTAAATTCCCAAGTGAAGAAGTAGAATTACCTTCTAAAGGTTTAGTATACCCTAAAGAACACCCCTTATCAAGCGGTAAGGTAGAATTAAAATATATGACTGCTAAGGAAGAAGATATTTTAACTAATCAATCTTATATTCAAAAAGGAACAGTATTAAATAAATTATTAGATTCTGTTATTTTAACAGAAGGAGTTAAACAACAAGATTTAATTTTAGGAGATAAAAATGCAGTACTAGTTGCTACTCGCATATTAGGATATGGAGCTGAATATAAGTTTACTTATAGAGGAGAAGAAAAGATAGTTGATTTATCTACATTAGAAAATAAAGAATTTGATGAATCTTTAATTACTCAAGGTAAAAATGACTTTGAATTTGTTCTTCCTCACACAAAAACTCCAATTACATATAAAATTTTAACTGGAGTAGATGAAAGTAAAATAGATAGAGAATTAGAAGGATTAAAGAAAATTAATAGGAATGCATCCCCTGAATTAAGTACAAGATTAAAATATATTATTACATCCGTTAATGGGGAATCAGGGTCTAAAGAAGTTAGAGAATTTGTTGATAATTTCCTCTTAGCTATAGATTCAAAAGCACTAAGAAAACATCTTAGAGATACACAACCAGATGTAGACCTTCGTTACATAGACGAAGATGGGAAGGAGGTAGCCATCCCTATAGGGATTAGCTTTTTTTGGCCTGAGCTCTAAAATAGCTCCTCAATTCAGAGTTGGGTTATTTACCCAAATACATTCTATATTATTTCATGGTAAAGGGGGATATGATTACGATACGGTATATAATATGCCAGTATGGTTACGTAAATTTACCTTTAAACAAATATCTGACTATTATGAAGAAAGAAAAGCAATTCAAAATAATGAAATGTCTGCTGGTAAAAGTTCATTAGTTGGGGAAGATGGTAAAGTTAATGCACCCGCATTTAAAAATGCCTCAAAACCATATCAAAATAAAAGCAGCTATAAATAGTTGCTTTTTTTAATATTTATAATAAAATAAGTATTAATGGCTACAATAGATGAAAATGCTAAAGCTGCTGGCGAATTTAGGGATAATCTAAATGAAGCTGCTAATGCCCAGGATAAAATTAAATCCAATTTAAGTGAGATTCTTTTTGAACAAAGGAATCTTGCTGACGAAGCTCGTGGGTTTGCCAAAGCTGTATTCGATTCCTCTACTCAAGCAACCGCTACTTCCGCTGCCTTTAGAGGTATAGCTAGTATATCATCAACTATAAATTCTAAAATTGAAGACATTGTAACTGGAGAAAAAACCCTAAATGATTTACAAAAAGATAGAAAAAAATTAAGAGAAAAAGAATTAAATTTAGGTATTGAATTAGAACAAGCTTTAGGTAAAACAGGATACACAGAAGAAGAAATATTAAAAGTTAAAAGGGGACAGTTAGGTGTAATGGACTTAATTGATCAATCTTCAAATAGTATAAATGATGAGGCGTTTGATTTATTAAATCTATATGATGACCAACTAAATGCTCTTAGAGACCAAAAAAAGGAATACGACCAGATTGAAGATTTTGCTAAAAAAATTGATGAAAATATGGGTGTTGCTGGAACGGCAACTGAGGGGTTAAGTGGTGTGTTAGAAAAATTAGGTGCTGGGAGTTTTGGGAAAAAGTTAGGTTTAGAGGAAGCCCTATCAAATGGTAGAAAAGAAGCAGCAAGATTGGCAGGTACTGCAGGTGATGGAATGACTCCTTTTACTAAAAAATTAGGAGTAGCGGGTAAAATGATTGGTACTATGGGTAAGGCATTTGTTAAAGCCTTAGGTCCCATTGCAATTATTGCTGAATTAGTTAAAGGTATAATGGCAGCAGATGAACAGACCAAAGAATTAGGTCGTTCAATGATGATGACTAAAAATGAATCTGCTAAATTTTCAGGAGAAATAGCTAATGCTACTAGATCAAACTACCAAATGGGTATTACAGGTACAAAAGTACTTGAAAATATAACTAAAGTAAACAAACAATTTGGTTTTATAAGTGAATTTAGTGGAGAAACTTTAGTTAGTATGACTAAGTTAACTTACACTCTTAAAATTGGAGAAGAAGCTGCTGGAAATTTAGCGGCAGCAGCTGAAGCAACTGGGGTAAATTTTGAAGATAATTATAAAAATATTCTTGCCTCTAGTTATGAATTACAACAACAAGCAGGAACTCAAGTTGATTTAAGAGCTGTACTTGAAGATACAGGTAAAGTAACAGGTCAAATAAGAGCTAATTTTGGGGGTAACACCATTGAAATAGCAAAAGCAGTTACAAATGCTCGTTTATTAGGTACTGAAATGGGAACAATAGCCGCAGCTGGAAAACAACTTTTAGATTTTGAAAGCTCTATTAGTAAAGAATTAGAAGCAGAACTATTAACTGGAAGAAACCTTAATTTAGAAAGAGCAAGAGCAGCAGCCCTAACCGGAGATCAAGTAACACTTCAAAATGAATTAGCCCGAGAAATGGGCTCATTTTCAGATTTTTCTAAATTAAACGTTATCCAACAGGAAGCTTTAGCAGGAGCAATGGGTATGAGCGTAGATTCTATGTCAGATATGTTGTTTAATCAAGAAACAATGAATAAATCAGCTAAAGAATTACGTGCTTTGGGTAAAGATGAATTAGCAAATAGATTAGAACAAAAAACAGCACAAGATAAAATGAATGCCGCTATGACGGAATTAAAAGAAGTTTTTATTCAATTAGGCACAGCACTATCCCCTATATTAAGTTTAGTTTCTCTTATAGCAGGTGCTATTTCTACTGTAGTAGGATTTTCAATGGATCTTCTTAATATTTTAAATCCATTTAATAATGCATTTTCCGCAGATTATGAATCCCAAGGTATAGCAGCAGGTAAAAACCTTATAGGTATAGAGGATGGGGTAATAGGACCGGGTGGTGACTTAATTACAACATCTCCTGAAGATTTTCTAATTGCAACTAAAGATCCTGGGGAGATGCTTAACAATATTATAATACCTGAAGATAATAACAAAATTCCTACAAGTAATACACCCATACAAGTAGTACAACCCCAAAATGTTGATACTTCGAAAATGGAAAAATTATTAGAATCCATAGTAAATAAACCAGCTCCTAAAGTACAAATGGATTCAATTGAAGTTGGTACTGTAGCAGGTATGAGTGCATTTTCTATACAATAATAATATTTATAATAAACATTTAACCATTAAAATTTAAAACTATGCCTTTATTAAACAAACTTGAAACAGAAGGAAGTACTTTAACACCTTTAAAAGGTGAACAACCTTCAGGTCCATTAAAAGCCGGTGGGACTATTCCCGTAAATAATACTTTTTCACAAGGTACTTATCAAAATTATGTTTCTGATGCCCCTAACTCATTAGACACAACTGGTAACGCATAATAACATATGCCTTTAGTTAATTTAACAACCAACTTAAAATCCTTAAGACATGGGAATGATCGACGTGGTAATGGTTCAAGTAACCAACCTTACGTCACTACTCCTATACCTAATGGGGAAGGTCCTGGTTTAGGTGATGTAGATTTTCTTTTAAGAGGAGGATCTTTATTACCTCTAACTGTTACTCAAGATGTTTCTAGGTTAACACAAATGTTTTTTGATTTAAAATCCCCAAATGGGCTTTTATTTACAGCTAAACAAAATTCACTTTCAAGAAGTGCAGTTAATATTAAAGCTACTTCTGGTGGAACTAATGTAGGTAATAATAAATTACCGTTAAATAACGGTATTTACTTACCTACCTCAACTCTACTACAGGCTGCGGCTAACCCCCTAGGTGGTCACTTACTTAAACAAGGTATAAATCCTTCTTTTGATACAAGTGAAGCAGCAGCACGAGGCAATGTTGGAGGAATATTTAGCTTTCTAACTGGTGAGAGTTTACCATTATCCAACCCTATATACTTTAATACTGCAGCCTTTGATGAAAGGAAAAATACGGGGGTAGTAACAAGTAGATTAGCCCAATTTTTAAATAAAAATCAAAACCAAACAGATACTAGTGATATACTATATTCATATTCTGGAGGTCCTGATTCAACTCTAGGGGTAGGTAAAACTACTATTAAAGCCTTATCGGATCAAAGAACGGGTATTAATAATGATTTTTTAAAGACTTCTGGTTTTTTTAATACGGGTAAAACACCAAACACTAATTTTGGTTTTGATTATGGTGTTTTTAAAGGAGGTACTACAAATCCTAATTTTGAAACATTTAGAGGGGGAACATATTTTGGTGACTTAACTCTATCAGGTTCAAAATCTGTAACTGGGAGATACGCAACACACACTAACACTTCCATAAATAACCTTTTAGGGAATAACCAATTTAAAACAACTAATGATGATATTAGTGGTGGTTTTATAAGTAATGTAGGTCAAAGTGTATATCAAACTAAAGATGGTAAAGGTTTTCAATCTAATACACCGGGTGTAACTGGTTTAGGTTCATCCCTTGATTACAACCAATTAATGAGTTCTAAAGAAGATGCTCAAGTAGGTAATCAAAACAATACTTATCTTAAAACTGAAATATTACAAGACTTTAGACAAAAAACTGAATTTACTGGGTCTGCAAAATCCATAGATTATAGAGAACCAACACAGAGATATGAAGGGAGAGTAAAATTAGGAAATGCTGGGGCAAAAAATATAACAACAAGCTATATAACAGGTAATAATGAAGCATTAGATAAAATAAATAAATTACAAATTTACAAATCAAATAATATTGATCCTAGTAAAGAAATAAATGATTTATGCAAGTTTAGAATTGGTGTAATAGATAATGATAATCCTTCACTAAAAACATATATTCATTTTAGGGCATTCATAGATAGCATGGATGATAACTACTCAGCAGAGTGGTCTTCCCAAAAGTTTGCGGGTAGGGCAGAAAATTTATATAACTATCAAGGATTTGATAGAAATTTTAATATATCCTGGACCGTAGTGGCTCAATCTAAACAAGAATTAATTCCAATGTACCAAAAGCTAAATTATTTAGCTTCAGTTTGTGCACCTGATTATTCATCTGATGGGTATATGAGAGGAAATTTAATAGAATTAACAGTTGGAGGGTATCTTTTCAATCAGGTTGGAATCATGAAAGGAATTAATTATACTGTACCCATGGAATCACCATGGGAAATAGCAATTAATGATACTAATGGAAACTCAGATAAAAATGTTAAAGAATTACCCTTTATGATAAAAGTATCAGGGTTTAATTTTATACCTATCCATAATTTTGTACCTAGGGTACAGAAAAATAATTTTAATAGTGATGGTGCATTGAAATCATTTGGAGATGAAAGATATATTGCCCTAAGTAATGGGTTTAATCAAAATTATACTGAAAATGGTAGTGGTGTTACTACCAAGGAGTATGCAACACTCTTAAAAGAAGCAAATGCCAAATAAAGTTAAGTAAAATATGGGTAGATACACAAACATTCTTGTAACATCAACAACACAAGGAAAACGGTATAAAACAACAGTTAAATACCCTGATCTTCCTTTAAGTTTTGATGATATATATGCTTATACAGATGAAGGAGATAGATTTGATATTTTAGCTCAGACATATTATAGTGATTCTAATTTATGGTGGGTTATATCTATAGCAAACCCTCAATTTAATCAAAATTCTATGTACCCACCTTTAGGAGTTCAAATTAGAATTCCGGGGAATATTGGAGCAATTATATTAGATTACCAACAATTAAATGCAATTTAGTTATGGCTGGAAATATAATAGGAGAACCAATATCCCCAATAATTGGAGAACAAGTTAAATTAAGACAACAAATCCATGGTTCAGGATATAATGAAAATTCTATTTCAAGATCTCCTGAAGTATTAAATTTTTTAAATAATAAAAATGCTTGGATTAAATTAGCTTCAGGAGTTAGTTTAGATAATAGTCAAAGACTAAAAGATTTAGCTAAATTTGAAACTTCAAAATACTTTACTGAAAGTGATTATGCTTCTTTAGTGGGTTCACAATTAGCTAAAAACTATATTTTATTTAATTCTATGCAGGGTTTAACCCAAGGTGCCGAACAACAAGGTGAATCCGGGGGAGTGACTACCCAAACTAGGGCTGCTATCTATTCCACAAGAAGGGGAGTAAGAAGCACAAACAGTTGGAATGGAAGTAACGATAAAATGTATGGTGGAATGGGAGGTAATAGTAGAGGCCTACAACCAGTTCCAGGAATAACCAATATATATGTTGAATCAATAAATAGAGGATCAATTAGAAAAGCAACAGTTACTTTAAAGGCATTTAATAAATTTCAATTTGGTATTATTGAGATACTTTATCTGAGATTAGGATATTTAATGATGTTAGAGTGGGGGTGGGATAAATATATAGATTCAATAGATAAAAATAATAAACCTATTATAAAAAACTTAGAATCTACCATTATAGAGAATGAGTGGTTTAATAACCAAGATACTTCTCAATTGGATATGTTGCAAGTAATAGATAGTTATGTAAAAAGGTATAAGGGAAATTATCAAGGATTTTTTGGTAAAGTAAATAATTTTAGCTGGACCCTAAACTCAGACAATACTTATGATATTACTATCAATTTAATTAGTTTGGGTAGTGTAATAGAATCTTTACAGGTAATAGTACCAACTAATCCTATTTCTCCAACTGAAATGGAAAAAAGAACAAAAGCCCTTAGGAAAATATACCAAATAGAATCATCAGATGAAACTAATAGTGTAATTACAAATTTAGGGTCTGATAGGTTATCACAATATATTGCTCAAACCATAGAAACTTTTTTTGATCAAAAATTAGAAAATAATAAAGATTTTTGCCTTTTACCTAATTTAGTAAGTACTTATAGTAAAGACACTAAACTACCAGACATCGAAAAAAATAAAAGTAAAATCCCAATACCATCTCAGTACTATATTAGATTTGAAAAATTGTTGGAAGTAATAGAAGATAATGTAATATTTAGAATTGTAAATGGAACCGATTCTAAAAATGTAGAATCTGCAATCAAATTAAAATCATACAACGAATTTACAAGAATTAATTATTACCCTAATTTAGTACCATTAGACCCTTCAATAGCTGTATTTAAACCCGTTTTTACATCAGAATTTGGAATTACTGAAAATATAAATGTTCCTTCTATGGATGGGTTACAAGATTTTGTAGTAGAAAATGATGGTGTTTATTATGGGAAGTTAATGAATGTTTACCTCAATTTAGATTGGGTATCTAGAACCTTAAGTAGTAATAAAAATGAAAAAAATGAACTAGATTTATTTAATTTCTTGCAAAAATTACTAGGAGGTATCAATAGATGTATGGGTGAAACCACTTCACTTACTACCAGTATAAAAAATGACAAAGAAATTTACTTCTTAGATGAAAACCCAATTCCTGGGTATGATATAGTATACCCATCTCAAAGGGAAGAAGTAGAATTTAATATAATAGGATATACCCCAAATAGTGGTTCTTCATTTGTAACTGATTTTAATTTCCAAACCAAAATTACCCCTAAATTGATGACTCAAATCTCAATAGGGGCAACTTCTCCTGGTTCACAAACCAATTCATTAGATGCTGTTGGTTATAAAAACTGGAATAAAGGGTTAACAAATAGATACGAAGAAAAATATGAAAATGGCCCTTTGTCTAAATATTCCACACAAACCTCAGAAAAATCTGATATTGAAAAAGAAGCATATTATAGTTTACAGTATGAAAAATTTAAAAAGGAGGCCATGTTTGTTTTATACCCTGGTTATTATCAATGGACATATAAAAACTATACAAGAAAATACTCTGGTACTGAAAACAGTAAACTTTTCGAATCCAGACAAACTGCTTTCAACGATACTGTAATGATAAGAAATGTGTATGCTGGGATTAGAGAAATTGATGAAATAAACGCAAAGGAGGGTAATGAATTTGCAAACGAAGGAGAAAAACTAGATGGTTATATGGGATATTTATTAGACGGTTTTGGTGGGGTTGGTAGTAAAAAAATAGAAATCCCTCTTAGTAATACAGAAAAAAGAAAGAAAGCAAAAGAAAATAGTAGAAAAGGATTACCCACAGATGAAGGAGAAGGATTAAAAACAAAACTCGTCCTTCAGGAGGTACGACTAGAAAATGCTCTGTATTGGTATACATCTGATAATTCCGATTTTATAGAAAGAGGATATAATACTTTTAAATCATATAAATCTCGTTTAGACCAATACCAATTTGATGAAAAAAATATAACTACGGGTGCAACTGGTTTTATTCCTGTAACTTTAGGGTTAACATTTGAGGGATTAGGAGGAATACAAATTTATAATAAGTTAAAAGTAAACCAAAAAGCTTTACCTGCTTCTTACCCTTCTTCATTAAAATTTATAGTTGATGGTTTAAACCATTCTGTAAGTGATAATAAGTGGGTTACTAATCTAACAACTATATCACAACCAAAAACCTCAAAACCCATAAAATTAAAAATAGTACAACCACAAGTTATTGAAGAAAAAACCCAAGTTATAAAAGAATGGGGTGGAGATCCTGCACTTGCAAGAACATTCATCAATAGTTACCTTTTAACATCTAAAACTAGTAATGGGTTAATATATTACCCTGAAGAAACAGAAAAAACCCAAATAGTATTACACCATACAGCCGTAAATGCACCTATAAAAAATGTAATTGGGAAAGAAATGGATACAGGTTGGAGAGGAAGAACCGACCATGTTGCTACACATTTTATTATTCAAAGGGATGGTAGTTATGATCAATTGTTTGATTTAAAATATTGGGCAAATCACTTAGGAACTCAAAGATCAGGAACAGCAAAAGCACAGAGAAGAACTATTTCTATAGAATTAGAATCATTAGGGTATTTAGACTTACTAGTTAAAGATAATGCCAAACTAATTAACCCCCGTTTCGATAAAAATTCAAAATTTATCCAAAATGGAAAAGAATTCACCTATGATAAACTAACACAATCACAAAGTGATATACCTGTTGTTAAACCCCATAAAATTAATAGTTCAAATATAATAGTAGAAGCAAGTCCTTATAGGGGATATAATTTTTACCAATCCTATACTAAGAAACAATTAGAAACCCTAAAAACGGTATTAGAGAAAATCCATGAATTATACCCAAAAATCCCTATAGGATCAACTTATGGGGGGGAAAAGGGAAACAGATTTAGTAATCAATTCCCTGATATTAATAATATCTCAAAGGGAGCATTTGGTGGAGTCCCCGGTATTTATACCCACAACTCTTACAGAACAAATAAAATTGATGTTTTTCCACAAAAAGAATTATTAGAATTATTACAAGAATTTAACTAATGTATTTTCCAAAATCTCAAATAACAACAAATTTATACACCAACGGGAGAGAATTTATTTATCCTAACTCTTCCCAAGAATATATAGGTTATTATTTTAAAACATCTGATGGTAATTATTTCACGGGAAGAAACCCTAATGATCCACCAGTACAGGAAATAATTACTGAAATTCAATCACCAACCGAAGATGCAGAAGAAGGAGAAATGGGTTCCTATAATACTAGTGCTAATTTATATTTAGTACCTAATGTATATGCCTTTGCTGTAGACTTAGATGCAAACTCCATTCCACCCTTACCTCCCTTTCAAGTAATAAATCTACCTACTGAAGAGGAATATCAAATTAATGAATTTCAAAGGTATTTTGCTACAAAGTTTAATGAAATAAAATATATAGAAATAAATTTAGAACAATATAATAAATTTATAAATGAAGAACCTATTGTAGATTATAATTTATATAATGTATTCTCATTCCCCTGGCTTATATCAGGTAACAGAAATAAGGTTTACGATATCAACAAAAACACAGTAGAAAGAACTCAAAACCTTTACTCATTACAAGGATTTAAATCATATTTTAAAAACAGATATGACCAATACTTTAAATACATGGTAGGTTCAAATTTAAAAACAGATGGTACTGAATTTTTAATCCAATCTACAAATAAATTATACACAGGTTTATACCACATTCATCCAACCAAAGGACCAATGGTTGGAGTAGAACATACTGATTTACCTCATGAGTTTTTAATTCCTGTTAGCGGATCAAATATTAACTATAAAGTTAATAAAACAGAAACTCAAACCCTTAATAGAAGAGGTATAACTTATTAATGAATACCATAATAAATTAGGCTACATGGAATAGGGTTCGTACATTTACGTGTTGGTAAGAATACTAACGATTAAAATAATGGTTATGTATTGGCTTGTAGAAACAGAGGAACAATTAAACACCTTAATAAATAGTGGTTATAAAAATGCTTTCATTGAGGTAATACCTTATAATGATACCATCCACCCTGTACTAAATCACGTAAGTTTAGTGTATATTAGACCAATTGAAGCAAGCAAAGGCTTCATGGTGTGTGTTACTCATAGTGAATCATTAAATGCTTTAAATACGTGCGTAGACGAATTATTAAACAAATTTAATACATTATATTGTCGTGATAAAAAGGAGGTATTACACTATTTTCCAAACAAAGCTCTCTATGACATAACACCCCCTCCTCATACATATATACGTCCATCTACAAAAACACACGATTTATACTATAGTAAACACAAGGATAACCGTGAGTTAAACCTAATTATCCCGATTGTTAAACACTATGAATTGTGCGAGACAATTTTTGAGAATCTAAAAGGTAATATTAACAAAGAAAAAACAAAATATGATGAATTCTTTAACAATAGAGTATCCGTGGTATTCAACGCCATCGAGAGAAATGGCATACGTATACACAATGACACCTTCAGTGAATACTTCCACGTGGTTGACGGTGAATACGTCCACACTCAATTCAACTTAAAAACAATAACAACAAGACCATCAAATAAATTTAAAAATGTAAATTATGCGGCACTT
>TARA_B110000037_G_scaffold108203_1_pt1 | contig 19541 bp, 16 predicted proteins | sample TARA_B110000037 | Tara Oceans TARA_B110000037 (sample SAMEA4397196) | marine metagenome | biome: Polar Biome; feature: [MIX] marine epipelagic wind mixed layer (ENVO:01000061); material: water (ENVO:00002006), including particulate matter (ENVO:01000060) such as... | depth 10-100 m
ATAAAAACATACAAAAGGGTTTCACCCTGATCGAATTGATGATTGTCGTCGCAATCATCGGTATTCTCGCCACGCTTGCCTTGCCTGCATACCAGGATTACATCAAGACCGCTAACATGACAAAGGTAAACTCTCACTACCAAGAAGCTGTGCGTCTAGCGCGGACTACCTACGTTAAAGGTCATACACAAGCTGCACTAGGTTTGGACTCTACAGTGCCTACAACAGCAGTTGGCTGGATCGAAATCTTTAACCCTAGTGGCAACCTTGCACCCGCGGGAGGCACTAACGCTTATGCTGATGCTGCTGACAGTACAAATGGTGTTGTAGGGGTTGTGTCTACCTCTGCTGCTAACGTGACAATTTCCCTTCCGGCATACCAAGACTTGACTGCGACAGCAATCACAATCACCGCAGCTGAGGAAGAGTAAAATGGTTTGATAAGCGTTCTTTTTCGAAGCGTAGCCAGATCATCAAAGTCCGGTTGGTGTATGCCCGTCGGTTTTTTTGACGGCAAGAATTTAGTGCCTTACCTAGATTGAATATTCTGTCGCCGAGTCGACTGATCGAATAATTTCATTAATGATTGAAACGCATATCGCACTTAGCCAAATAAGTTCTCTGGTAGGTTTGAAGAACCGGCGTTGAGACTCGAATATGATAAACCACCTAATCATCAGTAAATTGCTAAAAGGTGTCTCTTTGATTGAGCTTATGGTTGCGATGGCAATCGTAGGCATCATCGGAACCATCGCCTTGCCGACATATCAGGATTACATTGATACTTCCAAGCGCGCTGTGCTGACTGAAAACATGAGAAGTATCCGTTTATTTCAGGAAGAACTCAGGATGAGTCGCGGCGCTTATATTGCAGGTACCTACGATCATACGAATCCAAATGCCTCAGGAGGTTTAACCGAACTTATAGGGTGGGTACCTCAAACGGACATCGATCAGGTGACTTACGTTGTAGATAACGTGACGATGACCGGTTTCCGTATTACCGCGACCCACCGTGACGGAACTGTCGAAAGTAAGACCTTTTAGCTACTCGCGAATGTCTAATCATGGAATTTGAAGGGGTAGTCATTGGCCTCGGGATGTCACTCGGATATCCTTGTCCGTCGCGCTTGGTTTTCTCGCCACAATAATAGACCTGCCACCGCTAAAGGGCTTTCTTGCTAGCGGTTTTAGCCTATTGACAGGGTTACGGCGAAGGATCAGCGTACGATTGGCCTCACGGTTTTGAGGGGCGATTCCAGCGACAGTGATTTTTGGGATCGTGTTCAGGTTCCTCATACCTTGGAGTTTATGATGCTCACTTTACCGAAAATGAACACAACCCTCGAAGTGCTCGAGCGATTAACAGAGGCGTCGTTTAATGGTGAAGTGGCCGCGATCGTTAGATACTCTGATGAGGTTTAGGCGCTTGAGGCAGCCCGGATTGAGGTTTGCTACGCATGTAGCAAATGAGCTGGTGACACCTTGCCCTGACGTGAAGATTTGAGCAATCTTCCAGTGTAGATGAATGCGCTAGGCGCGCTGGCGGCGGTGACGATGACGACCAAAAACCTGTTAGCGGAATTTTGTTTTGTTACACTATTTGCTTTGACTAAGTGAATTCCTTAAATGACAGAACGGCTACGCAAACGTGCTGAATCCTTTAAAGAGCTTCGTGCGTTATTTTTGCGCGAGAGTGACCCAAAAGGGCGTGAGAGAAGTATCGCTGCTTACAAACCTCAGCCTTCGGATATCGTCATAACGCCATTTGGCAAAAGCGGCACAACCTGGACGCAACAGATCTTTCATACGCTGCGAACCCGCGGTGATATGGCTTTTGATGACATTTCACGCGTTGTACCTTGGATTGAAACCGCGGATAGGCTAAATCTGGATATCAATGCTGATCAACGCGCGGAGCCCCGCGGTTTCAAGAGTCATCTCGATTATGATGCAATGCCGAAGGGCGCTAAATATATTAATGTGATTCGGCATCCTGTCGATGCTGCATTTTCTTCATTTAAGTTTATGGAGGGTTGGTATTTTGAACCTGGCAGCATCAAAGCGAATGAATTCGTTCAATTGAGTACGGCCGATGCTGGTTATCACAAGCACTTTACTGGCTGGTGGCAGCATCGAAATGATGCGAACGTGCTGTATCTCGTCTACGAGCACATGAAACAAGACCTCGAAGGCACGATTGAAAAAATTGCGTCTTTTTGTCATATCGAACTCGATGATGAACTTCTTGATATCACCCTCGAACATGCTTCTCTGCCTTTTATGCTGAACTACAAAGATCGATTTGACGACGCGATGCTCCGTGAGCTCTCGGAAAAGACCTTACTGCCATCGGGTAGCGACAGTGCCAAGGTTCGGGAAGGTAAGATCGGTGTCAACGACCTGAGTAAAGAGACGATTGAGATGCTGGAAAAGCTCTGGCGAGATAATTTGGCGTCAGTGACAGGATTTGAAACCTACGAATCGCTGATTGCCTCGCTGAAGTGATTTTGTTGACTGCAACGACGCTAAAGTCTGCGTAAATGGCCTGACAACTTTGGGCATGCATTGGAATGCGCTTAAGAGCTCAATGCTGTAACGCTGAAGATCAATCTTACTTGCATTGAATTGCTCGACGATTGAAAGCGTGTTACTGCCAGCGACAAAAGTGATCTAGTAACTATGACCATGGGTCTTTCTCAAAACTCTGTAATAAAGAGGATAGGTTGCCAGGTTGATCAAGGGACTTATGCAATCCGGGTAACTTATAAGCTTGAGGAAAGTGAAAAAAACCACAGGACTTTCGTAGAACCAAGATCTATGCCCTCGGCCGAGACCAACACATCAGCAAAGTGAGACCTCGGGAAATTAATTGCGAGTGCTTTGAGGTTGCTAAGATTAAGTAGCATTGGAAAACGAGCGCTTTTGCAGTAGCTTCTTGCCCACCCAAGTCTGTGGCTCTGATTCCCCTGTTTTAATGTACGAAAGCGCAACAATATTCTGAAGGTTCCATTGAACATTAAATCGGGCCATTGCAGTGCCAGTGAAGAGTAATTGATCGCCAATACTAATTTTAGTGTCAGGCTCGGGCATGCAAAACGCGCCATGCTTATTACGGTGGTAAAGTACGATAAGGGGCAAGTTCTCGTCACGATTCGTATGACTCAGAGTGAGATGTCGAATCAGGACATCGTCACCTCGTCTGATCGTTTCCACGACGGCCTGCGCATCGCTGTCTCCCACGGTAACAGACCAGGTTTCCGGTAATTGATCAGGACAAATGTAACGCAACTCGTCTACAAGAACGCTTGCCCAAGTATCGTCATGCGCGCGCGCGAGGCTCAGAAACTCGTCGATCATCGGGTTTGTAAGCAGTGTTCTAATGTTTTTTGCGATGACATTACCTGATTCCATCACAATGTCTGCTTTGGACTGGCGAAAAAGGTCAGCGTTTGATTGTTTGTTCTGTCGGATGATCACAAATAAGTCCGGATTGAGCAGACGGGCGGTGACAATAATTGAGAGATTATTGGAGTCGTCGTTGCTACCCGCGATTATCCCGATAGCTTCAGAGACGTTAGCCTCTTTGAGGGTGCTAACGCCGGTGCCGTCCCCGATGATTGTGTTTTCAGGCATATCGAGTGTTGATGTATCCGGTTCAATAATTTGAGCCGTCAAGCCGTGACTTAGGAGTTCCTCGTAGATTGCACGACCGAATCTCCCATATCCACAGATAATCCAGCGACCCTTAGCTATTTTTACCTTTGATGGCAGTGGTTCGTCTAAAGCACTACGAAACCATTCATTCAGTGCGTATTGGCTTGGCGACTTGGCGGCGAGTACGAGTTGTCTGGCAAAAGTGCGATAAGGGTTGATAATGTGGTCTGTACCAAATGACAGCATGTTGTCTTCTATATTGCTAGAGTCTGCTCGACAGATAACATTTGTGTCTGGATTCATCACCTTGGCAGTGATGGCAATGTGAAGATTGATTGCGTTGTCATCTGTTAACGCAACGACGGCCTTGCAGTATGGATGACTAATGCCTGCCATCACTAATTTTTCCGGATCGGATGCGTCAGCGCAGATACCGGGTATATCCATTGGAAAGTCATCGAGTAGCAATGCATCGAGTCGGTCTTGAGCGATATCAATAATTGTTGCCTTAATAAATCGCCGACGAAGAGAGCGTACAAGTTTTGTGCCGGTATCGCCGTACCCAGCGACCAGAATAAATGGTTCGCGTAGCTTTTTTACGTTAAGACTGAATTGGTAGTCGAGGAATGCTTTTTTAAGCGTTTCGTTTTGTAGCAGGGAGATGAGGGTGCCAATGGCGTATATCCATGTGGCAACGGTGATGTAGATGAATACGAGAGTCCACATTCTCTGAGTATCGGTGAATGGGTATGGGATTTCGCCAAACCCGATCGTTGTGCCCATGAAAGTAACAAAGTAGAACGCATGAAAAAAATCCATGTGCCAGACATTGCCTTCATCGTCGAGACCGGGCAGTAGGGTCAGTCCAAAAGTTGCCACCGCATAAACGATTGTTAGCAACAGCAGAGGGGGACGCATACGTCGAAGAATAAGAAACAAAACTGTATTCACGGCTGATTACCCCGTAATTTATCTAACGACGTAACAACACCGTTTCGATCGATAGTAACGCAACAGAAATCATATTCGCAATCACCGCACCGCCAGCTAAAGATACGATACTAGCCATGGTGCTGGGCGCAAGGCCGAGCTCCGTGACGTAGTTGGCGTAACCCCAGACACAAGCTGCGGCGATAAGTTGAATATCCGCGACGAGGCTACTTGCAAGTAACACAGCGCCCATGTGCGACCGGTCACCAAACTTCAAAATGGTAGCAACGGCATTGACGAAAATCGCGGCATAGAGCTCGTAGGGGTGATGGTGAGCAGGATTATCTATATCGCCAATGAAGAAACCGAAATTCAGCGTGAGTGCGAGAATTATTGTAAAAGCGAAAACAACCTTTTCAAGATTCATATATCAATAGCCTCTTGCTCGAGCGTCAGTGATTGAAAATCAACGGGTTTTAAATAGTTGACGCACAATGTGTGTTGCACACATTGTATTAGGGATTGCCCATATCTGAAACCGGTGATTGAGGCATCGTTTAGCGGTCTTGAGGAAATGCTGCACGTCACTCAAAGACCATGATATGTTAACCGGCGTGAAGACGGACGAAAATAGATAAAAGGGGACAATCATGGGTGAAAAGATTCAACTGACAGCCGCTGACGGTGTGACTATCAGCGCTTATCTGGCGATTCCTGCTGGTGATTCAAGGGGCGGTGTTGTCGTTATTCAAGAGATTTTTGGTGTAAATAATCACATTCGGGAAGTTTGTGATGGATATGCCCGCGATGGCTTCACGGCTTTAGCCCCCGCGATTTTTGATCGCATCGAGTCGGGTATCGAACTAGGCTATGACGGCGCGGATATGGAAAAAGGGCTTGAATTGGCGCGGGGCAAGCTGCAACTCCCCAAGACGATGTTGGATGTTCAAGCAGCGATTGATCATCTCGGTGCATCTGGCCCGGTTGCTATGGTCGGGTACTGCTTTGGTGGTTTGGTTTGTTGGTTGAGTTCAGGACAACTTTCAGGGCTGAGTTGTGTGTCGGGATACTACGGCGGTGGTATTGCCGGAATGCTTGATTTGAATCCAAAGGTGCCAACAATGCTTCATTTCGGCGACAAAGATGCGCACATTCCATTGTCAGATGTCGATTTAATCAAAGATGCGCACAAGGATGTTGCGGTATATGTTTATGATGCTGACCATGGGTTTAATTGTGATCATAGGAGCAGTTTCAACGAAGCTGCTTCTCGAATAGCGAAGGAAAGGACATTGGCGCTTTTCGAAGCTAACTTGGGCTAGATCTCACCCGAGTAGGTAATCACTGGTTGAATTCAGGACAGCGACCAAATGAATAATGGTGGATTGTTATGAGAGTGTCAGCTGGCGGATGCCTGAGTATTATTCAAGACAGACCGTGATTGGGCAGTGGCCTAAGCATCGAAGCGACATCGATAATGATTAGGATGTCTTCTCTGTTTTCCGCCTATTCGATCAAGCGCAAGGACAGATCCACCGCGTGCAGGTGTTTTGTAAGAGCACCAACAGAAATGTATTGAACGCCCGTTTCAGCGATCGCGATAAGGTCCTGTTCCGATTCGATGCCGCCTGAGGCTTCTAGACTAATGTCCTTGTTAAGGCTGACAACTGCGGCCGTCATTTCCTCGGTAGAAAAATTATCCAGCATGATCCAGTGGGGTTCTGCAGCAACTGCCTCTGAAAACTCCTGCATGTTTTCAACTTCAATTTCGATGCGACGATCAGGGTAGAGGTTCTTTGCCCGGTTGACCGCTTTGGCGATTGAGCCGCATGCCATGATGTGGTTTTCCTTGATGAGAAATGCATCAAATAGACCCATTCTGTGATTAGAGCCTCCACCACATGAGACGGCATATTTCTGCGCACGTCGCAGGCCCGGAATTGTCTTTCTGGTATCGAGAAGTTGGGCCTCAGTGTGCGAAATGAGTAGGTTGTAATAGCGCGTTTGAGTCGCGGTTGCAGATAATGTTTGCAGGAAGTTTAATGCGACGCGTTCGCCCGTGAGAATGCTTCTGGCACAGCCCTCAATAGTCAGCAATAATTGATTTTCCTCGATCAAGTCTCCATCTTTTACCTGCCACAAAAGGGTGAGAGACGGGTCAATTTGAAAGAAGACCTCATTAACCCAGGGAATGCCGCAGACCGTAGCATCGTCCCGAGAGATGACTTGGGCTTTTGCCTTCATGGTGTGATCAATAAGCTCAACCGTTACATCACCAGTTCCTAGGTCTTCTTTTATTGCGTTACTCACGGTCTGTTCGAGTTCTGAAAAATAGTTCTTGTCTGTTTCAATCATGGCTTTATCGGTGTGCGTATGTAAGTTGATTGTACTAAATTTTCTAGTTTGAAAGTTGGCGAAGCGTGAGCGTTTCGCCCCGTTGAGTGAATTCGACTTGTTTTAGTGCGCTCATGCCGAGGAGGATCGCCGGGGGAGGCATTCCCGGATTGATACTGGCACTAACGCTGTACAGGGTAATATCTCCGATCTTCAGCTGGTCCAGAACCGTTGAGTACACAGTGATATTACCGTTGGCTGTAGATGCAATGCTGGGGGCACCCCGCCGAAGACCGTATTCCGAGGCCATTGCCGCGGGTATGACAACATCAGTAGCGCCTGTATCGAGCAAGAATTCTGCGGTGCGATTATTGATCGTTCCGTTGACCAAATAGTGACCTTGACGATTTCGGTCCAGCTTTACTTCCAGTGATTGTGCGTTTTTTAGTGTTGTGGGTGAGCGATTTGGATTGCGCTGTTGCTCCTTTGCCTCTGAGAAAAACAGCGTTAGTAATCCCATACCCAGGATGCAGGCCATTGCCATCATCCCTGTTCCCATCTTTTTCGTTTCCATAGCAAAAGATTAACACATCTGAGTGTTAGCGAGAGTAGTGACTTGTTATCATAATTATTGGAAATGAGTAGCTCGGTGATGAAAAGGATCAGTGATGGAAATTATTGATGGAAGACTGGACGTTGCCGAGCAACATTTATCGGAGAATTGTGACGAGCGCCCGAATGACCAAGTGGACCTCATTGTTATTCATTGCATCAGTCTGCCCGCTGGCCATTTTGGCGGTGATTTCATCCGGGAGCTTTTTTGCAATCAGATTGATCATGCCCGCCATACAGATTTTGACAGTCTGAGGGGCATGCGCGTCTCGAGTCATTTGTTGATTCGACGTACCGGGCAAATTCAGCAATTTGTGCCTTTCCATCAAAGAGCATGGCATGCGGGGCAGTCGTTTTTTGGTGGTAGAAATAACTGTAATGACTTCTCGCTTGGCATAGAACTTGAAGGTACGGACACCGGTCAATTCAATGACATCCAATACGCGCGTTTAGGAGAAACTTGCAGATGTCTGGCAGAAGCCTACGCCATTCCCGTGAAAAATATAGTGGGTCATAGTGATATTGCGCCGGGTCGAAAAACCGATCCAGGCGTCGGTTTCGATTGGGCACGGTTGCATAGGTTGATGGCTGGATAGTGATGGCTCAACCGAATCAATGCCGTTGCTTTATCAGAGTGTCACTGCAATTTTTTGCTTTTTTGGGTCTTTGCTCGATTACCTTTGGGGAGATATTCGCATCTGAGCGCTTAGAAGTTGTAGACGATCTAGGCAATCAGGTGATGCTTGAATCACCCGCGGTGAGAATAGTGTCGCTAGCACCTCATTTGACCGAAATTTTGTTTGAGCTTGGCGTAGGCGACAACGTTATTGCAACGGTGAGTTATGCCGACTTCCCCGAAGAGGCAAAACTGATTCCAAGGGTGGGGGACGCGTTTTCCGTCAACGTTGAGCAGTTGGTTGCGATGCAACCAGACATCATATTCGCCTGGGAGAGCGGCGGCGTTAATAAGTCTCTCAAGCGCCTAGAAAACTTGGGATTTACTATTTTTAGGAATGAAGCTCCCTCGCTCGAGGGAATCGCCAATACGATACAAGAAATAGCCGTATTGGTTGGCAAAGCTAAGACTGGACAGCGTTTGAGCAATCGATATCGAGCCAAATTGACGCGACTCGCGCAACTTCCTGCCAAGAACGATTCGATAGATATGGATGCTATCAGGGTGTTCTTCCAAATCTCCGATCAGGATCTTTACACCGTAAGTGGTCAACACCTGATTGGTCAGGCGATAAATCTTTGCGGAGGAGTAAACCTTTTTGACAGTGTGCCCATATCTGTGCCGCTCGCCAATTTGGAGTCAGTGTTGAGAGGCCAGCCTGATATCATATTTATTACTCGCATGCCTGAATCACCTGTATCACCCTGGGAGGGTCGATGGAGCAAGCTAATTGGTAATAACGTGCGAGTATTTCCAATCGATCCCAACTTAATATCACGCCCCAGTATAAGAATGTTGGATGGCGTGGAGTTAATGTGCGGTGCAATAAGAAGTGCGAGGTAAGTTATCGACCATTGAGTGTTGTTTATTCCTCACGTCAGAGTAGAATTTCCGCTATTCCCGCTTTTACACCCCAAGTTGCACGGAAGATGTAACTAGCAATACCAAAATTCCTGAACTGCGAAAAATGTTTAACCTTTGTTGGGTGACTGTTCGTAAAAATACCTAACCTTGAAATATCCTGACCCGTTGATGGTATGTCGGGTCCTAGAATGGAGAAGTAGATGGCTGGCGATTCTAATATCCCTGATTCTTCTAAGAAAGATGACGTGGAGATCAGCCCTAGAAAAGTTGATTCAGACCCTGTTGAGACGAGAGAATGGTTGGAAGCAATAAATTCTGTCATTGAACAGGAAGGTGTTGAGCGAGCCCAGTACATTCTTCAAAGACTCTCGTCGAAAGTGACGGAGACCGGCGCGCAATTACCCTACGCAATTAATACACCCTACAGAAACACTATCCCCACGAGTCAGGAAACAAGGATGCCAGGCGACTTGTTCATGGAGCGGGGCATTAGGTCATTAATCCGCTGGAACGCTATGGCGATGGTCATGCGTGCAAATATGAAAGATGGCACGCTCGGTGGGCATATTTCGAGTTTTCAGTCTGCCGCTACCCTTTACGATGTCGGGTTTAATTATTTTTTTCGTGGGCGCAGTGAAGAACACAAGGGCGACCTTGTCTATATTCAGGGACATTGTGCGCCCGGTATCTATGCCAGATCCTTTCTTGAAGGAAACCTTCATGAAGAACAGCTTGATAAATTTAGACAGGAAGTTGATGGCGATGGACTTTCTTCTTACCCACATCCGTGGCTAATGCCCGATTATTGGCAATTCCCAACGGTTTCAATGGGGTTAGGGCCGCTGCAGGCTATCTATCAGGCACACACAATGAAGTACCTGCATAATCGCAATTTGAGTGAATCTAGCGACAGGAAAGTATGGTGCTTTACCGGAGATGGTGAAATGGATGAGCCGGAATCGCAGGGTGCGATCGCTTTGGCTGGTCGTGAAAAGTTGGATAATTTGATCTTTGTCGTAAATTGTAATTTGCAGCGACTTGATGGACCTGTTAGGGGCAATGGCAAAATTATTCAAGAGCTGGAAGGAAGTTTCCGTGGTGCTGGCTGGAATGTCATAAAAGTTGTTTGGGGGCGTATGTGGGACCCTCTACTTGAGAAAGACAAACTCGGCCTACTGCAGCAGAGGATGGACGAAGCGGTAGACGGTGAATATCAAAACTACAAGAGTCACGATGGAGCATACACCCGAGAGCACTTTTTTGGTAAATATCCTGAAACGCTGAAAATGGTAGAAGACCTCACAGATGACGATATTTACAGGCTTAATAGGGGTGGTCATGATCCTTATAAAGTTTTTGCAGCCTATGCTGCGGCATCTGCACACAAAGGGCAGCCAACGGTAATTCTCGCTAAAACTGTCAAAGGCTATGGCATGGGGCCGGCAGGTGAAGCCCAGAATATTACTCATTCGGTTAAGAAGCTTGAGATTGAGGCGCTTAAAAAGTTTCGTGATAGGTTTGACATACCGCTACCGGATTCTGACTTGGAGAAGGTGCCTTACTATCGGCCACCGGCTGACAGCCCGGAAATGCGTTATTTGCATGAGCGTAGAAAAGTGCTCGGCGGTTCATTGCCAAGTCGGAAGCCGGACTTTGAAGCGCTGACTGTGCCGGGTATTGATTCGCTTGAGGCTGTCACCAAGGGCACGGGCAAGCGGGAAATATCGACAACAATGGCCTTTGTTCGAGTGCTCTCCGCGCTGATAAAAGACAAAGAAATAGGCAAGCGGGTTGTACCTATTGTGCCCGATGAGGCTAGGACTTTTGGTATGGAAGGCATGTTCCGACAGTTAGGCATCTACTCGTCAGCGGGCCAGTTGTATGAGCCTTCGGACAGCAGTCAGGTCATGTATTATCGTGAAGACATCGACGGCCAGGTGATGGAAGAGGGTATCAACGAGGGTGGCGCATTTGCTGCTTGGCTGGCAGCGGCAACCTCTTACACTAACAACGATTATCCGCTGATACCTTTCTATGTATTCTATTCCATGTTTGGTTTTCAGCGTGTGGGTGATCTGTGTTGGGCTGCGGGTGACTTGCAGGCCCGAGGTTTTCTCATTGGAGGTACAGCAGGCCGGACAACTCTGAATGGTGAGGGATTGCAGCATCAGGACGGCCATAGCCATATTCTGGCGGGCACTGTACCTAACTGCGTAACTTATGATCCCACCTATGGTTACGAGTTGGCGGTAATCATCCAACACGGTTTGCAAGAAATGTACGTGGACATGAAAGCCAAGTACTACTACATCACAGTGATGAACGAAAACTATATTCAGCCAGCCATGCCAAAAGGATGTGAAGAAGGCATTATCAAAGGTATGTATTTGCTGAAGAAAAATAGCAAAAAAAGCAGCAGAAAGGTCGTGCAGCTGCTAGGTTCGGGTACGATTTTACGCGAAGTTGTAGAAGCTGCGGCTATTTTAAAGACAGATTTTGACGTTGATGCTGACGTCTGGAGTGCGACCAGTTTCAATGAGCTGCGCAGAGATGGGTTGATTACGTCCCGATGGAACATGCTGCATCCTGAAGAAACACCAAGGCAATCTTTTGTAGAGGAATGTCTCGAGGGTGCAAAGGGCCCAGTGGTTGCATCCACTGACTACATGAAGAGTTACGCCGATCAGATTCGAGAATTTATTTCGGGTACTTATACAGTGCTTGGTACAGATGGCTTTGGCCGTAGCGATACAAGAGAAAGGCTGCGTCACTTTTTTGAGGTTGATCGCTATTTCATTGTTGTCGCAGCACTCACAGCATTGGTTGAAGACAATGTCGTCGACGTCGGCCAGGTCGCCGCTGCAATTAAAAAGTTCGGTATCGATCCTGAAAAAGTTAATCCCGCGCTGAGTTAAATCAGCGTTGGGGTATCGGTGAGAAAATAATATTGGCGCAGTTGTATTCGCCATTTCGAATGGGAAGTTAAAGGATAATCGAGATATGGCCCTGCAAGTTCTGGTTCCTGATGTCGGCGACGCCGCCGAAGTTGAGATAATTGAAATTCTTGTATCTGTCGGCGATGTGATTGCTAAGGATGACTCCCTTGTCGTGCTGGAGTCTGATAAGGCCAGTATGGAAATACCGACTCCGGAAGGCGGCAAGGTAGTGTCCATTGCAGTTAAAGAAGGGGATATCGTTGATGAGGGCACGTTGATTATTGAGCTGGAAATAGCAACAGCTGCCGAACCTGCAATGCAATCAGCGGCGAACGAAAAAAATACGTCCAAATCTGTTTCCGATGAAAGTCAAGAAGTGATGGCGGCGCAAGAGAGTGACCAGGTTTCGCCGGTTCAGGACGCGTCTGCGCCGAGGGAGCAAATAATTGCTGTGCCCGATGTAGGCGGAGCCGACGAAGTGCTGGTAACAGATTTACTGGTAAAGGTGGGTGATGCCTTGGAAGCCGAAGATTCTCTTGTCGTACTCGAATCAGATAAGGCAAGCATGGAAATACCAACCCCTGTAGCGGGCGAGGTGCTCGAGATTCTTGTGGAAGAGGGCGCTGAGGTAAAAGAGGGTGACGCGCTAGTCAGACTCATGGCTGCGGACCAAACTTCGGATCCCAGTGAAACAGCTAGTGCCCAAGCTGCCCCGGCTGTCTCTGCAGCTACGGTAGAGACTGTGCCACTGAAACCTGTTTCAACACCAGCGGCGCTTCAGCCAGTGGCGACATTAGCTTCTTCATTGGAAACCAGTGCTCTGGTTCATGCTGGTCCGGCAGTGAGAAAACAGGCCAGGGAGTATGGGGTTGATCTTGGTGAAGTAATACCGACAGGTCAGAAAAGCCGAATACTCAAGGAGGACATTCAGAACTTTGTTAAGCAACGCTTGAGTGAGCCCAGCAGCAAGTCGAGTGCCGATGTTGTTAGTGGAGGTATTCCACCCATTCCGGATGTGGATTTCTCGAGATTCGGCGTTATAGAGACAGTGCAGCTTTCAAGAATCAGAAAAGCGAGTGCTAAAAATTTGCATAGAAGCTGGGTCAACGTACCTCACGTTACTCAGTTTGATGAAGCAGACATTACAGAGCTTGAAGCATTTAGAAAATCGCAAAACATTGAACTTGCCAAAACAGGTAAAAAAATTACGCCTCTCGCTTTTCTGGTCAAAGCTTGCGTAAACGCACTAATCAAATATCCACAATTTAACGCCTCGATTGAATCCAGTTTTGAGCACATGGTTTACAAGAAGTACTACAACATCGGCGTCGCAGTAGAGACGCCCGACGGGCTCGTTGTGCCAGTGATTAAGGATGCAGACAAAAAAGGCGTGATTCAGGTAGCTCAGGAAACTGCAGAGCTAGCGGCCCTGGCTCGAGAAAAGAAACTGCCCATGGACGCAATGCAGGGAGGCACTTTCTCGATATCCAGTCTCGGGGGTATTGGCGGTACTGCATTTACGCCAATCGTAAACGCGCCTGAAGTAGCAATTCTTGGGGTGTCCAAATCGAAGATGGCCCCGGTTTACGATGGAAGTCAATTTCAACCCCGTAATATATTGCCACTATCGCTGTCCTATGATCATCGCGCTATCGATGGTGCAGAAGCTGCGCGCTTTACCGCCTACGTAGCGCAAGTGCTTTCCGACCTCAAGAGACTGATTCTGTAAGGTTTTTTAGCCCTTTTTCCAGAGAACTTCCTCGATTTTTTGTACTCGGGCGATGTGGCGGGCAAGGACAAACAAGTAATCTGATAGTCTATTCAAAAATTGCAAACCCTCGGGGTTTACTGATTGGTCGGGTTCATTCCGGAGCGTGACCAGATCGCGCTCGGCGCGTCTGCAGATGCTTCTAGCAAGATGTGCCTGAGCGATGAGCTCGGAGCCCCCGGGTAAAATAAAATTTTCCAGCGGTTGCAGATGCTGATTGAGCGCATCCAGTTCAGACTCAATTTTTTCAACGTGCGCTTGCGTGATTATCTGGTAGCCGGGGATAGATATTTCACCTCCCAGATCAAAAATCCTGTGTTGGCATCCACGCAAGAAACTAGCCATTGGTGCGAGGTCTGGCTGTTCAGAATTGACAAGCTGTTCCACAAGAAGACCTATCCAGCTATTAAGCTCATCAACACTACCAATGGCCTGAATTCTGCTGTTGTCTTTGTTTGTCCGGGAACCGTCGCCAAGTCCTGTTTCGCCCTTGTCGCCGGTGCGTGTGTAAATTTTGCTGAGTCGTTTTCCCATTTAACGTTCCTGGTTGTTATAGCCCGGCCTAGCGGGCTTTTAAGCTTGAGTTCAAACTGAAAGGTGAGATACGACCAACTGGTTTGAAATGTCAGGCTGATTAAGATTATGTTTTGCTGTGTCTATCAGAGTTTCCATTTTGGGGGGTAGTTTCCGCTTCGCTCGCACGTGTACTCATCGTGATGTCGGGGGTGAGGAACCCAAGCGAAGCTTAAAAGCTCTTTGGTTGCAAACCATCATAAATATCCTAGTAACACTTTGACGTACATTGTTCGATGGTTGGTTGTGAATCGGATCACAACGGGACAAATTGATTCTGGTATGCTTCGCTGAAAGACATAATTGTAAAGAATATGAGGGGAAATAGACATGCCATCGTTTGACGCAGTGTCAGAGGTAGATTTGCAGGAACTCAATAACGCAGTGGATCAGGCTAACAGGGAAATTGGTACGCGATACGATTTTCGTGGTGTGGATGCAAAATACGCGAGAATTGAAAATGAAGTCACGCTTACAGCTGAGGCCGAGATTCAGCTAGATCAAATGCTCGATGTCCTGCGAGCAAAGATGGTCGGCCGAAAAATAGATGTCAAAGTGCTCGAGGTTGGCGATCCAAAACCGAGTGGGAAAGTGATTAACCAACATGTATTGGTGCGGCAAGGTATAAATACAGATTTAGCCCGAAAGATTGTCAAAATGATTAAAGACAAGAGAATGAAGGTGCAAGCGGCTATTCAGGGTGACAAGGTGCGTGTCACGGGTAAGAAGAGAGATGACTTGCAACAGGTAATGGCGCTCATTCGAGACAATGATCTCGATATGCCGATTCAGTTCGATAACTTTCGGGATTAGTCAAAAAGGATGTCTATTAACAGGGATGCTTCTGAAGAAATGCGCTGGGGGGAAGTGCTGGCGATCTATATGCATCCCCGGGTCATTGCGATGGCATTTCTGGGCTTTTCCGGTGGACTGCCATTTTTGCTTGTTTTTTCAACGCTGACCGCATGGTTGCGTGATGAGGAAATCAGTAGAAGTGCGATAGGATTCTTCGCTTGGATAGGCATTACCTATTCCATCAAGGTGTTCTGGGCGCCTGTCGTGGATCGGTTAAAATTGCCCTTGTTGGGACGGCTTGGGCAGCGCAGATCATGGATGCTTGCTGGCCAAATTGGTATCTCAGCAGGTCTCTTTGGCATGTCTTTAGTTGGCACTGCTGACTTGTTTTTGCTCTCGGCTTTTGCGCTGCTAGTTGCTTTTTCCTCCGCAACACAGGATGTAGCCATCGATGCGTATCGCATCGAGGCGGTGACGGATCGTTACCAAGGGGCGATGTCAGCTACCTATATATTCGGCTATAGAATTGCACTTTTAGTCGCCGGAGCCGGTGCATTTTATCTTGCAGACTTTTTTTCTTGGACAGTTGCCTACCAGCTAATGGCAGCAACAGTGTTGCTGGGTATTGTGACTGTAATGCTGGTCTCTGAGCCGCAACAGAGTGAGACCAAACCTGCAACTCTGGCCAGTGAGCAAATGGTGGTTGATTTTCTCGCAAGATCTCAAATGAAGCCTGGTAGGTTACGGGACCTCAGGGCCTGGATTATTGGCGCTATTGTTTGTCCTTTTGTCGATTTCTTTCAGCGGAACGGAAAGTTTGCAATTGTAATTCTGGTTTTTATTTCAGTATTCCGACTGAGTGATATCGCGATGGGGGTCATGGCGAATCCTTTTTATCTTGATATGGGGTATACAAAGTCTGAAATCGCAAGCATTGCGAAGGTGTTTGGGTTCTTCATGACAATCGCCGGATCTGCGATCTGCGGGTTGCTGGTTGTCAAGTGGGGGATCTTGCGCCCCCTGCTGATTGGCGCTGTCGCTGTCGCTTCAACCAATTTGCTGTTCGCTTTCCTATCAACATTGCAGCCAGAGCTCATGTGGCTGGCGGTTGTGATTAGTGCAGATAATATTAGCGGAGGGTTCGCCGCCACCGCATTTGTTGCTTATCTTTCAAGTTTGACAAACAAAGCTTATACGGCGACTCAATATGCGCTATTTAGTTCTCTTATGACGCTACCGGGTAAAGTCATCAGTGGCTTTTCAGGCATTGTTGTGGACGCAGAAGGTTACCTGACATTTTTTATTGTGGCTGCAGGTTTGGGTTTGCCGGCAATAGTACTCGTTGTTATTTTGATGAGGCGAAATGAAGACCCCAAGGAAAACACGTCAGGCGTTTAGGCATGCCGCCGACTGGAGCCCCGCGAGTTTCGCTTATCGTAGACAGGCACGCTGGCCTCGTGTTGAGAGATAAGCGGCTTCAGTGCTTGAGGCGCCGAGACAGTTACTGCTAGTAGGATAAGACTCAGGATAAAAAGAACAGAACGAGCGCTTCTCGGTAAATTAACCCCTCGGTATGGATGCTCGCAGCGGAAGTTTGCTTTTAAAGGTGTAAGTACCTCGTACTCGGCCTAGCTAGCCATGCATCAGGGTTGCCATTGATGCAGGGTAAGCTGCACGCGACCATTTATTAGCGTGATGCCGTCCGCCTCAAGACGCTGCTGCTGTCTAGCCGAGTTTGGGTTTGAGATTTTCCCTTGGCTGTTGATGACCCGGTGCCATGGTATCTTGGACTCTTTCGGTAGGCGGGAAAGTATACGTCCTACCATTCGGGATTGCTCCGGAAGACCCGCCATTGTCGCAATTTGGCCATAAGTCGCTACTTTGCCTTTTGGAATTGCAAACACAATGTGCCAGACGAGTGCTTGCGCCTTCTCGGTTTTTGTCTGGGTTGTTTTCAGGTTTTTTGAGCCAACTTTGGTTTTCGCCAAAATAATTCCCGTTTTTATTGATATTCAGGGCCAATTTGCCCCCAATCCTTGCACATTTTCCGAAAATTTCGAGTAAGTGAAAATAAATTCAGGCTGCTGGGTTGACTCTGACCAATTCGCCCATATTATTAGCAGTCGACGAAGTAGAGTGCTAATTTGCGCTGTTCGCTCTTTGGTGGCCGCCTCCAATAGGTATGCAATCAAGGAGCGGTAGCTGCATCATTTTAGCGAGTTTTTTGTTGAATTAAATCCTGGTTGGTAAATCAACCGGGTTGTGAATCATGGACTTTTACGCTGTTATAAAAAAATGGTGTTTGAAGAAACCAGAAACGGGAGAAATGAATGAATATCCGTCCATTGCAAGACCGTGTTGTCGTAAGACGCACCGAAGAAGAAACAAAATCAGCCGGAGGTATCGTACTTCCTGGTTCAGCTACTGAAAAGCCCTCTCAGGGTGAAGTTTTGGCAGTAGGGCCTGGCAAGAAACTGGACAGCGGTTCAGTTCAGCCAGTTGATCTGAAAGCTGGAGATAAGGTTCTGTTTGGTCAATATGCGGGTAACACCGTCAAGATCGATGGGGAAGAGCTACTCATTATGAATGAGAGCGAAGTATTTGGTGTTGTTGAATAAGACACCCGGTACAGAATATTTAAGCGATTATAAGGAACAAAGTTATGACAGCTAAAGACGTAAAATTTGGTGATTCAGCCCGTCAAAGAATGTTGGCTGGAGTCAACGTACTGGCAGACGCCGTAAAAGTTACACTCGGACCAAAAGGCCGAAATGTAGTACTGGATAAATCATTTGGTGCTCCAACCGTCACTAAAGATGGTGTATCTGTTGCTAAGGAAATCGAACTGAAAGACAAGTTCGAAAATATGGGTGCTCAGATGGTGAAGGAAGTTGCTTCACAAACATCAGACGTAGCCGGTGACGGAACAACGACAGCAACAGTGCTCGCTCAGGCGATTTTAAACGAAGGCCTGAAATCGGTTGCTGCTGGCATGAATCCAATGGATCTCAAACGCGGTATCGACAAGGCAGTAGCAGTAGCCGTCGAGGAAGTTAAGAATTTAGCTGTGCCTTGTAGCGACAGTAAAACCATAGCCCAAGTTGGCAGTGTCTCAGCAAACAGTGACACACAGGTTGGCGACATCATTGCAGAGGCCATGGACAAGGTTGGCAAAGAAGGTGTCATCACGGTTGAAGAAGGAAGCGGTCTCGAAAACGAACTCGACGTCGTTGAAGGTATGCAGTTCGACCGCGGTTATCTGTCTCCTTACTTCATCAATAACCAGGAAAGCATGAGCGCTGAACTGGAAGACCCATATATTCTTTTGTTTGATAAAAAGATTTCAAACATCCGCGATATGCTGCCAGTACTTGAAGCTGTCGCTAAAGCCGGTAAGCCATTGATGGTAATCGCTGAAGATGTGGAAGGTGAAGCTTTGGCAACGCTGGTTGTTAACAACATGCGTGGCATTGTGAAGGTTTCTGCTGCCAAGGCCCCAGGTTTTGGCGATCGACGCAAGGAAATGCTGCAGGACATCGCGATTCTCACTGGCGGTACTGTGATTTCTGAAGAAGTTGGTCTTTCGCTTGAAGGCGCAACACTGGACGATCTTGGTCAAGCCAAGCGAATTACATTGACCAAGGAAGCAACAACGATTGTTGATGGCGCTGGTCAGTCCGACGATATCGAATCCCGGGTGAATCAGATTCGAGCTCAGATTGAAGATACTTCTTCAGACTACGATCGTGAAAAGCTGCAAGAACGTGTTGCCAAGCTTGCCGGTGGTGTTGCTGTCATTAAGGTGGGTGCACCAACCGAAGTAGAGATGAAAGAGAAGAAAGCCCGAGTCGAAGATGCGCTGCACTCAACACGAGCGGCAGTTGAAGAAGGTATCGTCGCTGGCGGTGGTGTTGCTCTGATTCGTGCACTTCAGGCTGTCGAAGGCTTGACTGGTGATAACGAAGATCAAAATGTTGGTATTGCACTGCTTCGCAGGGCGATGGAAGCACCAATGCGTCAGATCGTGACCAATGCTGGTGCCGAAGCTTCAGTTGTCGTCGATAAAGTGAAGGGCCTGAAAGGTTCTGAAGGTTATAACGCGGCAACAGGTGAATACGGCGACATGATTAAGTTTGGTCTTCCTGATCCGGCTAAAGTAACCAGAACAGCACTCCAAGCTGCTGGTTCTGTTGCCGGACTGATGATTACAACAGAATGCATGATTACTGATGTTGTAGAAGAAGGTGGTGCTGGTGCACCTGCTATGCCTGATATGGGTGGCATGGGTGGCATGGGCGGTATGGGCGGCATGATGTAAACCGCTCTAGCCAGTTTGGTTCGTTAGCGAACCCGACACAAGAAAACGAAAAGCCCCGCATCTGCGGGGCTTTTTTTT
>TARA_B110000037_G_scaffold222020_1_pt1 | contig 19428 bp, 17 predicted proteins | sample TARA_B110000037 | Tara Oceans TARA_B110000037 (sample SAMEA4397196) | marine metagenome | biome: Polar Biome; feature: [MIX] marine epipelagic wind mixed layer (ENVO:01000061); material: water (ENVO:00002006), including particulate matter (ENVO:01000060) such as... | depth 10-100 m
CTTTTTGGACAGGACCTCTGTAAGGTGAACGTTTTGCCGGAGACGGAGACAGTTCATTGGTATCGTTGGGGAAAAGAGGCCAAGACAATACATACCACTCCGACCCTCGAGGAACGGTTTCGGCCTATCGATTTTCTCCAGGACTTCAACATCGTCGATACTCCTGGAACCAATTCGATTGTCCCGGGGCACCAGCCTATCACTGAACGTTTCCTGCCGGTTGCTGATCTACTTCTATTCGTTTTTCCGGTCAGCAATCCTTGGGGAGCTGCCACCTGGCAGTTTATTTCGCGCCTGCCCGAGAAACAACTGAGGAATGTTGCTTTTGTTTTGCAGCAGGCTGACTTGCGCGAGGAGGCCGATATTGCGGTCATCCTTGAACATATGAAGACATTGGCGGAGCAAAAGACGGGAGCTCGCCCAGAGATATTTCCAGTGTCCGGAAAGATGGCTATCGAGGCAAAGAAGGACCAACCTTTTTCAGAAAACATTTGGAAAAAAAGTGGATACCCAGCCTTGGAAGCATACATTTCGACACGAGTCTCGGAAAATCAGGAACGGCGACATGTCTTGCAAGAGGTCAGAGACTCTACGCAAGTGTCTCTTCGGAAAATTGAAGAGAAAATCGAAGATCGGACTGCCACTCGCGACAGCGATCAAAGGTTTTTGAGGGAGCTCGAGAACGAGGTCGATGTTCGAAGGGAGGAACAGGCCAAGGTTCTGTCAGAAAGACTGACCGGGCTCGGAGAAGTATTCGTGGGGCAGGGGCAGCAAGTAACCGCGACTCTGGCCTCTCGAATGTCAATTCTGCAAAGTATGATTTCATTATTTCAACAGGAAACTTTGCCAACCCAGATCGAAAAGGGACTTACGGAGGCCGTCAAGGAAGCGGTCGAGAGACGCGCTGGTGAGGATGGGATGGAGTTGGTGCAAAGTTGCCGCAACCACTGGGAAACCGTGGAACCTCGGATTCGGGAGAATCTCGCGGTAAGTGCTCCCGACTTTGAAAAGGAAACTGAATCTCTTTCCGGCACACGTGAAAGGTTCGTAAGGCGCCTCGGAAGGTCTGCAAAAAAAGGAGTGGCCCAGCTCAAGCTCCTGGGGGCTCTCGACATGCAGATGGAGAATCGCCGGGCGGTGCTGCGGCGGTACATGGTCGCAGTTTTTTGCTCTCTGATTACGGCTGGGGTCTTAGGTGGTATGAATCTCCACCCATGGCCGTGGGTGGGAATTTCGGCAGCGCTGCTATTGTTGGCGGCGGTAGGAATCTATGCAAATAAATCCCGTAATACTCTTTGTAAGGATTTTATCGAGCGAATCGAGAACCTTCAGAACTCGTTTGCAGATTCATTGGCTGATGACTACAAGGAGGGAGTTCGCGAATTCTATTTTGAATACGGCGGGCTTTTTGAGATTGTTCGGCGTTGCATTGCCGATCAGAAACTCCTTTTAAAGCCGCAGTTGAAGCGTTGGAATGATCTCTTTCTGGAGCTCAAGGCCATTGAACAGGAAATTTAGACCGACATCACACGACTCCATGTCATCTCCCACTTCATCAGCCCTTGGTTCAGAGAGTCTCACCTCTGGGATCGAAACGGGACTGATGCGCCGCACTCTCAAGGCGATGATTCTTTCGCGGATACTGGAATCGAAGCTCTCTAGTCTCTACAAAGCGGGCAAGATCGTGGGGGGGGTTTATCTGGGGACGGGTCAGGAAGCGTTTTCAGCCTCTCTTGGATCTTGCCTTGATCAGGGTAAGGATATTTTCGCCCCATTGATCCGCGACCAGGCAGGAAGGACTGCCTTTGGCGAACCGGTCATTGAAGCGACCCGGACCTATCTGGGGTCGGTTCTTGGACCAATGCGCGGCCGCGACGGGAACATTCACCGCGGTCGCCCCGATCAACGACGTCCCGCTATGATTAGTCATCTGGGGGCGTCCGTATCGGTTGTCGCGGGTATGCTCATGGCACGACGAATGAAGGGTGAGCTTGAGGGTGTGGTCGGGGCAACGTGTGTCGGGGATGGCGCTACCTCAACAGGAGCCTTTCATGAAGGACTGAATCTGGTAGCGGTTGAAAAACTTCCGATGGTCGTGTTGGTGGCCGACAACCAGTTTGCTTACTCCACCCCCCGTGAACGGCAGTTTGCTTGCGAAAGTCTTTTGGACCGGGCACGTGGTTACGGGCTCGCTGGCCGGGAGGTCGACGCGACTGATCTAGTGGAGTGTTTGGGGGGGGTTCAAAAGGCGGTTGAGGCGGTTCGTTCGGGGGAAGGTCCACAGATGGTCGTGGGAAAGCTTCTCCGCCTCTGCGGTCACGGTGAGCATGATGATGGATCTTACGTAGCTACAAAACTCAAACAATCCCCCTTGGGTCGGGATTGTCTCGAGGTGGGGATACGACAGTTCATCGAGCTTGGAATTACCACGGCCGAAGAAGTCGCCCAATGGAAAACCGAAGCTGCCGAAGAAGTTCAGGAATCGGTTGCGAGGGCTCAAACCGACCCTACCCCGGATCCTTATATTGAAGATTGGCGGGCAGTTTCAGAAGAAGGAATGCAGTAATGAGTGTGACCTATATCGATGCAATTCATCAGGCGCAATTGGAATTGCTGCGTGAGCGGGAGGATGTCTTTCTCTATGGACAGGATATTGGAGCTTTCGGAGGAGCGTTCAAAGCGACCAAGGGACTGCAGGAGGAATTTCCGGACCGGGTTCTCGATTCTCCCATCAGTGAAGATGCCATGGTGGGGATGTCGATTGGAGCTGCTATCAGCGGAATGCGGCCTATTGTAGAAATGCAATTCGCGGATTTTTCATCAATCGCGTTCAACCAGATCGTCAACAATGCAGGGACGCATTATTACCGCACCGGAATACCGATTCCAATTACGGTGAGGCTTCCGTGTGGCGGAACCCCCGGATCCGGTCCGTTTCATAGCCAAATGGTCGAGACCCTTTACGGTCATTATCCCGGAGTGATTGTCGTCACGCCTGCGACGGTGTCCGATGCCTATCATTTGTTGAAGCAATCAGTCCTTCTTGATGATCCTGTCGTTTTTTGTGAGCACAAGTTCCTTTATCGCTGGCTCAAGACCGCCGAAATCGATCCCAAACCTCTTCCTTTGGGAGTCGCCCGAATCACCCGACCCGGAAAGCATGCCACTGTGGTGACCTACAGCGCGATGGTTCACGAAGCGGTGCGAGCTGCCGATCGCCTCGCCTTGGAAGGTTGGGAGATCGAGGTAGTGGATCTTCGTTCGGTCAAACCTTTGGACATGGACACCGTGATTGCTTCAGTGGCCCGGACTGGTCGTTTGCTTGCGTTGGGTGAAGCCTTTCCATGGGGGGGAGTGACAGCCGAGGTGGTTTCCCAAGTGGTCGCAGAAGGCTTTCATCTTCTCGATGCCGCGCCCATGCGCTTAAACGCCAAGGACACCCCGATTCCGTATCATCCCGATCTTTGGGCCGCTCACCGTCCGACCCCCGAATCCATCGTGGAAAAACTTCGCGAACTCCTTAATCTCTAACTGCTATGCCCCAGGTTCCCATCATCATGCCCCAACTCGGCGAATCAATCGCCGAGGCCCGCATTTTGCGATTGCATATTGCAATCGGAGATACCGTGGTCGCCGACCAAGAGATCATCGAGGTCGAGACCAATAAAGCCACCATGGCGGTGACCACTCTTTGCGGTGGAACCGTAACCGAAATTCGGGGAGATGAGGGGGTGGACTATGCGGTGGGAAGTCTTCTTGGAATTCTCGAGGCAAGTGAGGAGGAAATTTCACGAACCGGTGCTCCAACGATGGGAGAGCAAGCGGACGGGGGGTCGACAGGCGAGGGGCAAGAGGACTCAAATCTTCATTTTCGTCAAACTGAACAGAGTTACGAAGAACCCAAACTGGTTGAGCCAAGCGTGAAGGGCTTGCCCGTCCCGGCGGGGATGAAAGGGGCCCACTACATTTCCCCCAGAATGCGAGCACGCATGGATGATTTGGGACTCCGTGAGGCCGATATTTCTGCAATTGCGGGAAGTGGCGCCGGAGGAAGAGTGACGGTTGAGGATCTCGAACAATTCCTCGAGTATATTTCCGGATGGCCTCATAGTAATGCGTCTCCGATGCGGTTGTCGGTGGCCGATGCCATGCGCCGGAGTTGGTCACGTCCTCTGGCTTCCGTTGGTTTGCCCGTGGTTCTTGATCCGGTTTTAGAACATCGTTCCCGCCAAGATCCAAAACCCGGACTTACCCTGTATGTTCTTCGAGCCTTTGCAATCGCCCTCGCCGAGGAACCTGCCACAGCGGGATTTCTGATCGGTGAAAAGATCGTTCATCCGCGCGCCTATGACATTGGGGTGGCCGTGCAGGTGGAAGACGGGGTGATGGTTCCAGTCCTTCGGAATGTTGATCAACTAAGAGTTTCCGAACTCGCCGAAGCCTACGGCCAACTGGTGGCTCAAGCCCGAACTCGAAAGCTGACCCCGGAGCAAACCCAGGGAGGCATTGCCACCCTGACCAATTTTGGAACGTTTGGCTTAAAATGGGGAACGCCAATTCCGCTTCCAAATGAAACTTTAATTCTGGGCCTAGCGGCCGGAATTAAGCAGCCCCGCTGGAGTGATGAAGTCGGGGCTTTTGTTCCGGTCACTGAGACCGAACTTTGCCTAACCTTTGACCACCGCGTGGTCGATGGAGGAGGAGCGGGACTGCTTCTCCAGCGAATTGCGACGCTACTTCAATCGCCCGAAAAGCTTTAGAAGCTCAAGTTTACTTTTCCAGATGTAAGTTGCCTCACAAATCAAGACGATCACTGCGATTAGAGGAAGTGGCCCATGGCCGAGAAATCCAATGGGTATCGCCCCTTCGAGCCCGGGATTACCGAGAGCGTTTTCAGCCAGTTTGGTAAAGAGGCCCACTGATTCCTGTGCTCCACCAAATTTAAAAGGAAGCATTTGGTCGACAATGACAGCAGAAATGAATCGGAGGGTCCAGGTGTCATGAGCCTAGGTGGCTCGTGAACTCACTCTATTCCGAAAAAGAATCACCCAAGCAGGCTTTTAAAATGATTTCGGTCTCGGCAAGCCTTCCGGTCCCTTGATATCCGCAAGCAAGGTCACCCTCGGCAGGATTGATAAAGGTGACGCCATCTTTTATGAGCTGGGCCAAATTACGTTGAGTGGCGGGATGATGCCACATCTTGCCATTCATCGCGGGGGCCATGAACTTGGGCGTCTCCGGAGGAAGCGCCAGGTAGATGGAGGAGAGTGGATCGGAAGCAAGGCCATTGGAAAATTGGCCAAGAGTATCGGCACAGGCGGGAGCAACAAGGAAGAGGTCGGCATCGTCGGCAAGTTTGATATGTCCGGGTTTCCAGGAATTTTTTTCATCCTCAAATGAAACGAGGACAGGCTGTCGTGAGAGAACTTGCAAGGTGAGCGGAGTGATGAACTCGGTGGCCGCCCTGGTCATGACGACATGAACCTCATGATCAAGTTTTGTCAGTTGGCTGGTGAGATCGGCCGCTTTGTATGCCGCGATGGAGCCGGTGATTCCGAGAACGATATTCATTTGAGACGGGAGACGCGAAGCCGCTCAGCCAAGATGAGCGACTTAAAGTTAAGGTAATCTTCCTCACGGGTGGCGGAAAGCAAGCGATAGGAGTATTTCGGCCAATGCCTCATTTCTTCGAGGGCATTCTTCATGCGGAGAGCGATGACTTCCTCGGCATCTGTTCCACGTCCGGTGAGGCGGGCCAGAAGTTCGTCTTCGCTTGGGGGCATGACAAAGATGTCAATGAGGGCCGTTTGGATTCCTTGGTCGGCACATCCCCGAACTTGGGTGGCTCCTTGCACATCGATATCCATGACCACATCCGTGCCTGTAGTCAGGTGATCCAAAACCTCAGATTTGAGGGTGCCGTAGAAATTCCCGTGAACCTCGGCGTACTCTAAAAGTTTTCCCGCTTCGATTCTAGCGGTAAAGTTTTCCTTCGTTAAAAAGTGGTAGTCCCTCCCATTCACTTCGCCCTCCCGTGCCGGACGCGTTGTGCACGAGATTGAATAATGAGCCTCTTTCTCGTCGGCCAAACGACGACAAAGCGTGGTTTTCCCCGAACCCGAAGGTCCTGAAACCAGTAAAAGTATCCCTGTCCGCTCGGTCACGGGCGGAGGTTAAGGGCTGGAGATGAGGAGGTAAAGAAGGGAGCGGGTCGCGCCCGAAAGAAATTTCGGTTCAATACAATAAGGATGTATAATTACATTCACTTCACGAAGTTTTTTTTGAGGCTGACCTTAAATCTTGAGGAGCTAGAGTCTGGTTATGCCGACGGTAGAAGTGATGTCCGAGACTCTGGCCAGCCAAGTGGCGGCTGGTGAGGTTATTGAGCGGCCGTCGAGTGTGATCAAGGAATTGGTAGAGAATGCCATCGATGCGGGGGCACGGAAGATTGAAGTGGAGATTCAGCGGGGTGGGGTGGCGATGTTGCGGGTGCGCGATGATGGCTGCGGGATGGGACCCGAAGACGCGGTGAGATCGTTGGAACGTCATGCCACGAGCAAGTTACGGACGTCGGAGGATTTGAATAGGATCGCGACGCTAGGATTTCGGGGAGAGGCTCTGCCGAGCATTGCGAGTGTGTCGAGGTTCGTCATGCTGACCCGCGAAGCTGATACGGTGGAGGGAACCGAGGTGAAAGTAGATGGAGGGAAGGCTCACAAACCGAAGGCAGTGGGGTGTCCGGTGGGGACGAGCATTGAAGTACGGGATTTGTTTTATAACGTTCCGGCGCGGAAGAAATTTTTAAAGGCCGAGTCGACCGAGTCGGCGCACATTGATCATCAGATCCGGCTGCATGCACTTGGCACACCGGGAATCGGTTGGGTGCTGCGTAAAGACGGGCGGGTGGCTTTGGATCTTCCGGCGACTTCAGATCGGAGGGTGAGAATTGAGGCAATGAGCGGAGGGGAATCGGGAAAATCCTTGATCGCGGTGCCCCGGCATGAGCGACGGGGAATCACGATCGAAGGGGCTCTTCTTCCGGCATCTTTTGCGAGGCGGGGGAGAAAACATCAGTATGTCTTTTTGAACGGTCGGCCGGTCGAGGATCAAACAATTTCGCGCGCCCTGAAAGAAGCTTTTAAAGGCGGCTTGCAGGAAGGTCTTCAGCCTGCCGCATGGTTTTGGATCACGATGAATCCAGCGCTGGTGGATGTGAATGTTCATCCTGCAAAACGAGAGGTCCGGTTCGCGGAGCCTGCGCAGGTTCGCATTGCAGTCATGGATGCGGTGGGAGAGGCGTTAAGGGCCAAACCGATTGTAGCACCAGTTTTAACATCTGAACCTCAAACTAGTTCTGCTGTTCCACTGGAAATGGCGGGAGGTTCACAACGGGTGGTTCGCGAGAGGGATGCCGACTCTACCCCGGAGAAGAGTGTGCCTTCTAAAGTGATTTGGAGACATCAGGAACAGCGGGAACTTGAGGTAGAAACAGAGGAGGGGAGGGGCGCGGCAGATTTTCGGATCGTGGGTGTGCTATCGGATCGTTACGCACTTCTGGAGGGGGAAGAGGGATTGGTTTTACTCGAGCCAAAAGCAGCACGGGAGCGGATTTTTTATGAGCGTTTGATCGAAGGGGGAGAGGAGATTGATTCTCAAGGGTTGCTCGTTCCGGTGCTACTGGAGCTGGATGCGCGGGATGTTGATTTGCTCATGAGGCATCGGGAGCATTTTGATCAAGCAGGATTCACTTTGGAATCGTTTGGAGGACAGACTGTCACGATTGCGGCTGCGCCGGCCTTTTTGAATTCGGGTGATGTGAAGCGGGCCCTCATTGATTTGGTGGATCTCGTCGTTGATCGCGATGCTGGATCACGGGTGAAGCGGTTGGCTTTTGAAGGCTTCGCGGCGAAGGTGGCATTGATCGGTGGGAGGCAGGACGGATGGAGTGTTTCATCGTTGCCTTCATTGCTGGAGGAGCTTTTTCGCTGCGATTTCCCCTATTGTGATCCGGCCGGAAGACCGACTTTGGTGCAGATTTCATTTCAGGAATTGGATCGTAAATTCGGGAAAAGGTGAGGTCGGTTTGTGTGGTCATTTACGTCGGGTTTTCACGCTGGAGCATGTCTTTCCGAAATCACAACGGGGGCGTAGTAGGGCCGCGCCTGAATACTGCCGACAAAAAAACCAGGGTCCGTTTCCTGGGTTGAATTGGCTCACCTCTTAACAAGGCCCAATGGTGTATTTTACTTGTGATCCTCCGCGTAGTGCTTCTTTAAGGAGCCGCGGGCAAAGTCGTTTTTAAGATCACGCCAAACGAGGTGGGCATGATTGGCGTCGTTTTGCGTATTGGCGTATTCGATGATGAAGTCGACACCTTGAATACGAAAATAGTGGGCTCCGTTACGCTCGAGGGAACCACCCCAAGCGAAGTGCATTTTTTTGCGTTGGGTGGTGTTAATTTTACGCAAGTTCTCGTTGGTGATTTCCTGACGCTGCATCGAGGCGACATCGTCGATGATGGCAAGGAGCTGCTTAATTTCCTCGCCCGTCAGCTTATCTGAAGTCACACCCTGCACTTTTTGCGCCTTGGCTGTGCTGTCCTGTGCAGTGAGAATTTCCTTCGGTGCCTGCTCAGAAAACACGGGCGATTTTCCGGCTTTGATGAGTCGGTTTGCGAGTTCCCGGCCGGCGTCCTCAATCTCGCCAAGTGGGCGTAGTCCTTTAAGAGGTCCTTTTTTTAATTCGGCGGGGTTGGTTCCATAGAAGGCAGGAAGCCCGATCACCTTATCACCGAGGATAGAGAAGTTGAGAGAGAGGTGGTGACCTTCAAAGCGCCATCCCCAGGGTTTGGTGAGAGAGGGGTCGCCGAAGATGGCGATGTTGTATTTCTCGGTGTTACGAACTTTGGGGTCGCCACCGCGGCTTCGGAGAACTTCCTCCAGAGTCATGATCTGAGTGGCGGTGAGCAGGCCTTTTTGAGTGAGACCGGTTCCCAAAAGGCCGAAAGCAAGGTGCTGTTGGTGGGGTTTGAGCGCATCAAAGCGGACACCTTCGCGATCCATGGGAATGAAGTGCCAGTTTTCGCGCTCTTTATTTTTGAACTCGAATTGGGCGGCCTTGCTTTGAGTTTGATCTAGACTGGCAAGGAAGACCTTGGAGGCCTTGATCATTTCGCTGGCAGCAGGATTATGATTGTGTCCCTCATGGGCAAAAACGGCGGATGTCAGGGTTGCAAGAAGAATTGGGAATCTCATACACCAAGAATACTGCGCGCCACGGTGAAATAAATCACCATTCCTGAAACATCGACAATTGTTGTGATCGCGGGAGCTGCAATGACCGCCGGATCCATCTTGATGGCCCGGGCTCCGATGGGCAGAAGCGCGCCAATCAGAGTCGAAGTGGCAACCTGGGCACCGAGAGCAATCGCAACTGTAATGCCGAATTGTGTGAAATTCACTCCTGCGGGTAGAGTGAACTGGAGAGCAGGTGGAGCGAAAACAGCAAAAAGGCCAATGATAACTGCTAAAAGAGCACCCAAAAGAAGCCCCAACCGAAATTCTTTCCACGCAACCCGTCTGGTATCCTCCGGATCGAGTTCGCCCAGTGCCATCGCCCGGATCACCATGGTTGAGGCCTGTCCACCGGTGTTCCCGCCAGCTGCAACGACCATGGGCAAAAAGAGCGACAAAAGATAGACCTGCATGAGAGTGGCCTCAAATCGCATCATGACAAAGCCCGAGAGGATTGCGAGGAACGCCAAAATGACGAGCCAACCGCAGCGGCGCTTGAAATGAGATGCTACGGAGGTATTGAGGTAGGTTTCTTCCGATTGGTCGCCGGAGATACCGGCCCCTTTTTCAATATCCTCGGTGGATTCCTCCTCGAGAATCTCGAAAGCATCGTCAGCGGTAATGACACCCAGGAGCCGGTTTGATTCATCAACAACGGGTAAGATGAGCATATCGTAACGCGAGATCATCTGAGCGGCGTCTTCCTGGTCCGCTGTGGCGAGAATCGAATGATCGATATCTTGCACAAGGTCGTGAACAGCGGCATCCCATGCGTTAAACGCCAAATCCCGAAGACGGATCTTGCCGATAAGCTTGTTCTCTTCATCTACCACAAAAATACGAGCAAGCGTGCCGGTGGATTCCAAGTCTCTCCGGAGATGGTCGATTGCCTCCTTGACTGACATTCCTGCGAGAATTTTACCAATCTGGGTGGTCATGCGGCCACCAGCGGTCTCTTCGCCGTATTTTAGGAGATTACGGGTGTCTTTCTGAGTTTCTTCATCCAGAAGCTCAAGATAATCGCGGCGCTTTGAATCACTGACGTCTTGGAGGATATCAACACGGTCGTCGTCCGGAAGAGAGTCGAGAATCTCGCGTTGTTCTTCGGGCTCGAACGAATCGAGGGTTTTCTCAACAAGAGTGTCGGGAAGCTCGGCTAGAATGTCGGAGAACTTTTCGGCACCAAGGAGCTCGGTGAGAAAGGTTCGTCCTTCCGGCGCGGCATCCTCGTAAAGTTCAGCGAGATCGGCGTGGTGCAAATCCTTGCATAATTCGCGAACGAGTCGTTCGTCGCGTCGTTCGATCGCTTCCTCGGCTCTTTCAAGAATTCCAGCCAGTTTTTCAGACACGTGTGAAAACTGGCTCGCCGTTGAAACTTACGCAAGGACTCATTACGGACGATCCCGGTGGAAGCCCCACTCAGGAGTTGCTCTGAGGGTAACTTCACACAATATATGTAATGCGGAATTCGCGAAAGGAGATGCTCCAGCAGGTCCGCCCCTTCTTATTCCCCCATGATAACTGCGTTTGCGGCGGCGTAGCGTTTTGCGTGAGTCAGGCTAACCATGACTTGCTTCACTCCTCGTGACGCTGCGAATGCTGCCGCGGCCCCGGTTAGCTTTACCTCAGGTTCGCCCGATGTCCGGCGCTTGATTTCCATGTCGAGCCAGCCCACCTCCTTTCCGATTCCGGTTCCAAGCGCCTTGGCGATCGCTTCCTTGGCTGCGAATCGCGCTGCGAGGTGTAATTCGGGCATCTTCTGGTCTTGGCAATAGTCTCGTTCAGCTTCGGTAAAGATGCGCGTGAGGAATTTTTCTCCGAACTCATCAAGCGATGATTTGATTCGTGAGACCTCCACCACGTCGATTCCAATGCCGATGAGATTCATGAGGTCAATTCGATGAATATTGATTCATTGCGCTTCTCATTTCTGAAACTGCGGCTTTAAGGCCGATGAAAATACCACGAGAAATAAGGGTGTGTCCGACATTTAGCTCTTTTAAGTATTTTACGGAAAAAATGCCGCTAAGATTTTCTAAATGAATACCATGTCCAGCATTTACTTGAATGCCGAGTTGGTTTCCGAAGTCTGCCCCCGCTCTAAGTCGCTCCAACTCAGCAAGATTCTCGTAACCCGTCGTCAGCGCATACGTGCCAGTGTGTAATTCGATTATTTCGGCTCCTAAATCCGAGGCTGCTTGAATCTGATTGGTCTCAGGGTCAATGAACAGACTGACCTTGATTCCAGCCCTTTGAAGTTTGAGGATGGTCTCTCTGAGTGACTCAAAGTGTCCTACTGCATCGAGCCCGCCTTCGGTCGTTAACTCCTCACGTTTTTCAGGAACCAGACAGGCGAAGTCCGGTTTAAGATCACATGCCAAAGCTACCATTTCAGGAGTATTTGCAAGTTCCAGATTAAGGGGCAAATCGATTTCCCGACGAACGAGACGAGCATCCTCGTCCTGCATGTGTCTGCGATCTTCACGAACATGCACCGTGATTGAGTCAGCTCCCCCGGCTTGGGCTGCGTGTGCGGCATCTAAAACAGATGGCTCCATAATGGGAGCGTCGGGATTGAGTGCGTAGCGGGCCTGCCGAAGCGTAGCGATGTGATCAATATTGACTCCAAGAAGAAGGGACATGGTTCTTAATGCTTAAAGTGGCGATGCCCGGTGAAGACCATTGCGATGCCGGCGGCGTCAGCGGCGGCGATGACCTCTTCGTCACGCATTGATCCTCCCGGTTGGATGCATGCGGTAGCACCGGCCTGGATGGCGGCATCAAGCCCATCGGCGAATGGGAAAAGAGCATCAGACGCGATAATGCTACCTTTCAGTGAAAGTCCGGCCTCTTGGGACTTCCACACTGCGATGCGCGAGGAATCAACCCGGCTCATTTGGCCGGCTCCAATTCCAAGAGTTCGGTCCGAAGAACTAAAGACAATGGCATTTGATTTCACGTGCTTCACCACGCGCCAACCGAAGCGCATTGCCGTCATTTCAGCTTCAGTGGGAGGCCGCTTGGTGACGACTTTGGATTCAAGATCCTCGAGCCCCATCACCTGGTGATCCTTGTCCATGACCATCAGGCCGCCGGGAGCAGGTCGCACGACGGGATCCTTGCGGTATTTCTCGTAACCTGGCTTCATTTTCATGAGGCGGAGATTCTTTTTTTTCTGGAGGATGGCGCGGGCTTCGGGGTCGTAATCAGGGGCGATGATGACGTCGGTGAAGATACCTGAAATGACCCGGGCCAGTTCCTCGTTGATGGGGCGGTTACAAACAATTACGCCGCCAAAAGGGGCTGAGCGATCGGTTTCGAAGGCTTTCTGCCAAGCCACGCGGAGGTCTTCAGCCTGCCCAACTCCGCATGGGTTGGTGTGTTTGAGGATTCCCACGGTGGAGCGTTTGAAATCGAGAATAAGGTCAGCTGCAGATTCGATATCCAGGATGTTGGTGTAGCTGAGTTCCTTTCCTTGAAGTTGGGAGAAGCACTCGGCGAAATTACCGTAAAGACGGGCTTTTTGGTGTGGGTTGTCACCATAGCGAAGGTCGCTTGCGAGCGGGACATGAACTGAGAAACTGCAGGTGGTTCCCTGGTCGCATTGGCCCAGGAAGTTGGAAATTGCTCCGTCGTATTCGGAGGTGCGGCGGAAGACTTTGATCGCGAGTTCCTCGCGCAGGCGCAATGAAGTATCCCCTTCGTGCTCCGCCATTTCGCCAAGAACCCGGGCGTAATCAGCGGGGTCGGTGAGGACGGTAACGGCCGAGTAGTTTTTAGAGGCACTACGGAGCATCGACGGACCTCCGATATCGATATTATCGATTGCCTCCTGAAGCGTGACTCCTTCTTTTTCGACGGTTTGTTCAAAGGGATACAAGTTCACCACAACAAGATCGATCGTAGGAATATCGTGCTTCTTTCCCTGCGAGATGTGCGCATCGGAGTCGCGGCGCTGAAGGAGTCCTCCATGAACCTTTGGATGGAGGGTTTTTAAACGTCCTTCGAACAGCTCGGGGGCTCCCGTGTATTCGGCCACGTCGATGACCGGAAGCCCGGCATCGCGAAGAGCCTTGGCTGTTCCGCCAGTCGAGAGAAGCTCGATGCCATAGTCCTCGTGAAGGGACTTTGCAAAATTAACCAATCCGGATTTATCGGAAACAGAGAGGAGCGCGCGTGAAATCGCCATAGAGTTATGTGTGTTTGCGGACTGACTCAGCCCGACCGATGGCTAAGGCAACCCGCCCCGCCGGGCAAGAGTAATGTGGAGCGGGGATTGTGAATAACTATGCTAATTGGTCCCTTTTTCACGTCGTTCCGTGCCTTGAACCTTTCTAAGAATCACCTCCTTGTGCTCGGAGGCAAGATTGAACTTCAGGAGAATATTATGAATTAAGGAAGGATCTATTTCAATGATCACGGGTTCCCGGCTTTAATCTTCAGCATCTAGAATGATCCGTCTTGATTTCAAAAATTAAGGCGGCAAGGAAACAAAAGGCGATGATTCCAAGAAGTGGAATCGTTAGGATAGCGGGGCGAAACTTCGTCAGTTCACTGAAAATAATAACCAATGTCCCTCGGTTATCCTACGGGAATTCTCACGTGCAACATTGTGGAATTTGCCCCATCTGACGGCATTTTCACATTCTCTATCCGAATATTTGTCTTTTCGCCTCTTTCTTCAGCACTCACAATAAGTTCGTCACAAAACCTTTTCTTCATGCCTCAAAAAGACTTTACCATCACCAACCAGCTCGGAATTCACGCCCGCCCGGCGGCGCAATTCGTTAAGATCGCGAACACATTCCCATGTGAAATTCGCGTGGAAAAAGATGACGACGAAGTTGATGGAAAGAGTATTCTTGGCTTGATGATGTTGGCTGCTGGACATGGATCAGTGATTTCCGTGACCACCGAGGGCGAGCAGGCCGACACCGCTTTGGGGGCTCTTGGAGAACTGATTGCGAGGGACTTTGAAGAAATGGCTTCGGCCTGATCCCTGACCTAACGGGCAACTTGGAGTAAGGTTGACCTGACCACCGGAACTTTTCCCGTCACGCTCCCTCCTATTCAATGGCGAAGACTCCTCCAGAAGAAAGAGTATTTCACGGCACTCCTGTGTCCCGGGGAATCGCCTTTGGGCCGGTTCACGTGGCGGCACGAGGATTTTCCGCTCCGGATGTCTACGAGATCACGCTCAACCAAATCCCGCTGGAGAAAGCCCGGTTGACAGCAGCATTTGACGAAACACGGCGACAACTCACCGAACTCAAGGACCGCATCGATGCGGTTGCGGATGGTGACGAAGGACTCGTCTTTGAAGCCCATGGCATGGTCCTCGATGATCCCGGATTGCAAAGAAAAGTCGAGCAAGCCATCGACGAAAGAAAACAGAATGCTGAGTTCTGTTTTTATGCGGTGATGCAGACTTTTCTAGAAGCGATGCGCCGAATCGTGGATCCTTATTTGCGCGAGCGAACTATTGATATTGAAGATGTTTCCCAACGGGTCTTGAAAAATTTCCAAGCCGACATGGATGCGATTGTTCCGGATCACCAGCATCTACTTGTCGCCTACGACATCACTCCCTCGGATACGGCTTCGATAGACCGAAGTAAACTCCTGGGATTTGTCACCGAGGGCGGCAGCGTTAACTCACATACCGCCATTCTAGCTCGAGCTCTGGGAATTCCGGCAATCGTGGGATTGGGGAATGCCGTTCTTGAAACCACCACTCTCGCCCCTGCCATTCTCGATGGATACACCGGAAAGTTCATCGTCTGCCCTTCCGGCGAAACGACGGCCTACTATCAATCTCTGGATGCCAAAAAGAAGGAGGCCCGCCAAGCGCTTGAACAGTTGCGGGACCAAGAAAGCACAACCGTGGACGGTCACCACATCACGCTTTCCGCCAATATTGAATTCATTCATGAACTCGGCCTCGTTCACGAGAACCGCGCAGAGGGAGTGGGTCTTTTTAGAACTGAGTTTTTCCTCCTCGAAACCGGTAAGGCACCATCCGAAAAGGAGCAAACCGAGGTCTACAGTGAGCTGGCCAAACGGACTAGTCCGCATATTTCGATCATTCGGACTTTGGATTCCGGAGGCGACAAGCTTTCAGCCGAACCTCTCACGGAGCCGGAACCCAATCCTTTTCTTGGCTGGCGGGGTATTCGGGTTTCTCTCGACCGACCTGATTTCTTCAAGGAACAACTTCGATCTATTCTTCGCGCCAGCGCCCACGGGAAAGTTGGAATGATGTTTCCTTTTATCTCGGGAGTGAGTGAGATCCGGGCATGTCAGCGCTTGGTGCGGGAGTGCATGGCTGCACTTAAGGAATCTGGAACTCCCTTCGATCCCGACATCCAGGTTGGAGCGATGATTGAAATCCCTTCCGCTGTTCTCGTCGCCGATGAGATTGCCAAGGAGGTCGATTTCTTTTCAATTGGAACCAATGACCTCATTCAATACACGGTTGCCGTAGACCGAATTAATAATCGGGTCGCTAAACTTTATCGCTCGTCCCATCCCTCGGTGGTCCGCATGATCAAGATGACCACCGACGCCGCCAAACGGGCTGGCATTTGGACTGGAGTGTGCGGAGAACTTGCGGCCGATCTCAGCATGACTCCCCTCTTGGTGGGACTTGGTGTGGATGAACTTTCGGTGGGACCCCGCGAACTTGCCCCGGTTCGAAAAGCCTTGCTCTCCCTCGACTTTTCGGAGTGTCAAAAGCTCGCTGAAAAGGCGCTCACCCTTGCAACCAGCGCCGAGATCTATGATTTGAGTCGCTCCTCCGCCAAATCAGCCTACTCCGACTTGATTGAAGACTGGGAATGATGGTTCTAGATGTAGAACATGGGCTCGGTGCTCGTGGCGAGCGATTCTAGACTGCTTTCGGCCAGGATTTTTCGGGTGCTCTCGCGAATTTCTTCCCAAAGTTTACTGACCGCCGCGCCCGATTCTCCCGTCGTATCAGGAAGTTGCGCAAGCGTCTCGGGTTCCAGAGCTTCCACAACCGTGAGGAGTGTGATTTCGGCAGGAGCCTGGGTTAGCCTCCACCCTCCGGTTTTCCCCCTCCGGCTGGTCACTAATCCCGTCCTTTTTAATTCATGAAGAATCTGTGCCAAAAAACTAGGTGGTATCGCCTCGCTCTCTGCAATATCATCTGCACGCACCACCGATTGCCCGTCGTGTTTCCGTGCCAAATGCACCATCGCCCGGCTTGCGTAATCCAACTTCTGAGAGATTCTCACTGATGAAAGAACACCACACCGCTACCGAAAACGCCAGCACTGAGACTGCCCTCTTGTGTGCCCAGGGAAAACCCCGGCTTGATCTCGTTTGGCTGACCATTCGTAAGGAGGCCGCCCGTGTGATTCAGGATGAGCGCCGCCTCGCTCCCCTCATGGAAGATATTTTCATTTCCCGAAAGTCTCTGGCGTCCTCGGTCGCAGCCCGGCTTTCTCGAAAATTAGCCCGGGATGATATGACGAGGAACGAGCTTTTCCCTCTCCTTCAGGAGATTTTAATCGAGCATCCCGTACTCGTGGAAAGCATGGCCTCTGATTTGATCGCGATCGAGGAGCGGGACCCTGCCTGCCTCTCCCTGATGCAGCCTCTTCTCTATTACAAAGGATTTATGGCGATTGCGACCTATCGAATCGGCCATCAAATGTGGAAGAATGACCGACATGATCTCGCCTATTATTTCCAGAGTCTCGCCTCGGAAGTCTTTGGGGTTGATATCCACCCTGCGGCACGGCTGGGTTGCGGCATTTTTCTGGATCACGCCACGAGTGTCGTGATTGGTGAAACTTCCATCGTTGAGGACAATGTTTCTATTCTTCATGAGGTCACGCTGGGTGGAACCGGAAAGACTTCGGGAAACCGTCACCCCATCGTTCGTTCCGGCGTCATGATTGGAGCTGGTTCTAAGATTCTGGGTCGCGTCGAAATCGGCAAAGGAGCCAAAATCGGGGCGGGCAGCGTGGTTTTGGATGACGTTGCTCCGCACAAAACAGTGGCTGGTGTCCCTGCCATTGTGGTGGGGACCAGCCCGTCCGAAAATCCCGCCGAAGCGATGGATCAGAGCCTTTCCTGCTCGGGAATTTAAAGGGGTGGTTTTGGGCGCTTGCCAAGCTCCGCGTTTGCCGCTTGATTACTCATCAAGTCCGAGACACACATCTACAAACACACCATGTCAGACATCAAAGAAGTTCGCGAAATCACAGAGGCTGAGCTGCCTGCAGCACTCAAAGATCACTGGAAAAGCGCCAAAGCCAGTGTCAAAAGAAATAACCAAGGCTACGCCATCAAGTTTCTTCAAGCCATTCTCAAGGAAGAACCCGGATTTTTAAATGCCCGAAAGCTTCTCCGCCAGTCGGAAATCATGGAAACCGGGGCCAGTCCTGGTTCTTCCAAGAAAGGTCTCTTCGGAGGCGGAGGCGGAGGCGGCGGCCGACAGGCCAAGAAAGATCCCGCCGGCGCCCTCGTTGTCCTTGAGAAGGAACTTGAAAAAGACCCCTTCAATTCCGGAATGAACGAGACCCTTCATGAGATTACCCTGCGTATGAACCTTCTCGACACGGCGGCTTTCGCCCTCGAAACCGCTCGAAAGGGAAATCCGGAGAATACAAAAATTGCGCACAAACTTGCCCAGTTTTACGTGGCCCGGGACATGTATTCCGAGGCTTCAGTAGTCTATCGCGATATCGTAAAGAATGATGCCGGGGACGGCGACGCCGTTAAGGGAGAAAAGGATTGTTCGGCCAAAGCTTCGATGCAGCAAAACCGCATGTCTGAAGACTCCAGCTTCAAGGACATGGTCAAGAGTGACGAAGCGGCTGAGCTTGAAAAAGCATCCCGGACCGCTCTTACCAAGGATCAGCTTGAGGAACGAGCCGGAGAACTTGGCGCTCAATACGAGGCCGATCCAAACAATCTCGCTGTCGTGAAACAGCTCGCTCTGACTTACGAGCAACTCGAAGATTGGACGACCTCCCATCAGTTTTACAGTTGGGCTCACGAACTCTCCGCTGGAGACGTCGCCCTGCGTAACAAGGCCAACGAAATCAAGGACCGCGCTGCTGAGCAATACATCAAGGATGTCGGAACTGCTGCGGCTGCCGACCCCGACAACGCTGAGCTTCAGGAACAGCTTAAGGAAATTCAAAGCGCACGCGTTGCCGAACGGCTTGTTGAATGCAAGCAACGTGTGGAACAAAACCCAACTGATCCCAAGATGCGATACGATCTCGGCCAAGCTTTCTACGATGCCGGTGACTACAGTGAAGCCATTCCTCATCTCCAGCAAGCGACGCGTAATCCGCACATCCGGACCAAGGTGCTATTGCTTCTTGGCCGGACTTTTGATGCGAAGGGAATGACCGACCTTTCAATCAAGCAACTGAAGGATGCCAACGACGAGTTGACCCAAATGGATACCACCAAGAAGGAGATCCTTTACGAACTGGGAGTGATCTACACGAAAGCAGAGAAAAAAGAGGAAGCTCTTAAATGTTTCAAGCAGATCTACGAAATCGACTACGGCTATCGTGATATTGCGGCCCGTGTTGAGGGCTCCTATGAGGGGTGAGTAAGTAGTGCTTTTATTTCAGAACGCCGCCCGGAGAAATCCGCGCGGCGTTTTTTCAACTCAGCTACGAGGTGAATTGCTCCAACCAATTGTGGAATGTCTCTTCCGCCGCTTCCATTTGAATTGCCACCTTCTTGCGATCGGCAAGACAGGAAAGTCGTTCTGGAATCACGGTCTCTCCTTTCCCAAGTTCTTCCTCCATGACATCGAGAAACTTGGACGGGTGGGCTGTTTCCAATACCACGGTATGAGCATCGGGATTTGATTCCCGCCATGCTTCGGCAGCAAGCCAACCCACGGCGCCATGGGGTTCAAGGGTGTAACCCGTTTCACTTTTAATTCTCCGGATTGTTTCGCGAGTCACCTTATCTCCGTAGGAAAATCCAGCAACCCGGGCTTTCATCGATTCCCACTCAGCTCCAAAGATGTGTTCCATCCGGGAAAAGTTGCTGGGTGCCCCAACATCCATCGCATTGGAAATGGTAGCCACGCTGGGTCGGGGCCGATACTCGCCCTCGCGCAAATACTCAGGCACAA
>TARA_B110000037_G_scaffold222961_1_pt1 | contig 19421 bp, 19 predicted proteins | sample TARA_B110000037 | Tara Oceans TARA_B110000037 (sample SAMEA4397196) | marine metagenome | biome: Polar Biome; feature: [MIX] marine epipelagic wind mixed layer (ENVO:01000061); material: water (ENVO:00002006), including particulate matter (ENVO:01000060) such as... | depth 10-100 m
CTGATGGATGACGGGATGCAGGTTGATTCCGTGCTGGCTTTTTTGCGGACCGACTTCGTAAGTCCAGAGGTCGTTGCCGGCGTGATCGAAGGCTGAAAGTTTTGCCACTTCGTTTTTGCCATCATACCAGGCCACCACTACCGCCTCGGCCGAGACCGCCGGGCTTGCGGCTGCCGTGTTGTTGAAGCGGTGGAGGTGATAATCGCCCACAGAGAGATTCTTGGTCCAATTGGGTTTGCCGGACTTGGCGTCGAGGCAGGCCAGGAGCATTGTTTTCTTTTCGCGGTCTTCTCCCGTGACGAAGAGTGTTTCTTCCCAGATGACCGGGGAGCTGGAGCCGGGGCCGGGAAGTTTGGCCGACCAGAGGAGGTTTTTCTTCCCAAGTTCGGTTGGGATTCTTGCGGTGGAAACACCGTTGCCGTTTTCTCCTCGGAAGCGTGGCCAGGTTTCCGCAGAGAAGGCAGCTGTTGAGAGAGCGAGAAGAAGGGACAGGCAAAGGCCGGATTTCATCCTATTTCCTTACTGCTTTTGTTCCCATCGGAGAATCCCTTTTTTTGAGGAATTCAGGGAGCATGGGTAATTTCTATACGAGCAAAGGGCTCCGGTTGGTCGGCCGGGACGCGATAGGTCAGGGTGACGCAATTCATAATTGGCAGCGATGCCTCCGGCGGTTCTGGTCCGGTTAAAGGCTCCGGGAATGGGTTGATCTCAAAGAAGTTGGAAGTCGGAGAAGGCTGGTTGGACTGCGAGAGTGAGAACTAGAATCAATGAGGATTTCATAACGCTAACCTCCATTATATGCAAACGAGGGGGCGATTGCATGAAAAGGAGAGGATGTTGTTATTCTTCCCTCATCGCTTTGAGCCGCTCCTCCTGAGCATCGAGAAGGAAGATTGAGCGTTTAAAATCGATCAGCGAGGAGAGCTTCTCTGCCTCTTCGTGAGACCGGTCATCGATCTCCATTTCCAATTTCCCCATGTCGGCCACGGGAATATCACCGAAGAGACGGGGGTCGGAAACGCGGAAGATGAGCTTGCGGATCTGCCACCACTTTTTCACGAGCTCAACATGTTCAATCTCGCCGTAGGGTAGGTCGATGGTTGTCATTTCACTTTTCCCACCCGTGAAAACATTTCCCTTCATGCGCCAGGAGAGATCGACATGGTCGGGAAGAAAACGAAGCTTCCCAATGACGAAGTCCTTGCCCAACGGATCGACGGGAGGGCAGTGGAAATTGATGTGGACTGGGTCGGTAAGCATCATGGCGGCGTTCCCACTCTAGGGAGAAAAAGTGATGGCTTGAAGTCCGCAGGCGGATTTTTTGCAAGGGATCTGAGGGACACCATTTGGAACAAGTTGAGCGGATGGGCCCTCGATTCGTAATCGAAGCGTGCATCAGCGTTGGGAATTGGCTAGAGTATTCGAAATTCTGAATGTTCGTAATTTGAAACTTCCGCTACTCATCTCGATCTTAATTGTTGCAATTTTCTTTGCTGCTGGTGCAGGTAAACACACACAGGAAGAAAGGCTTCTCGTCGCAACTTTTGATATCGATGTCACTCCGCCCATTGGTTCAGCAATGGCCTATACGATGGTTGAAAAGAATCCTGAGCTGTCACTTCGCTGCCGGGGAATTGTGATTCTCGGATCGGGGGATCCCATCGTAATGTGTGCCATCGATTGGATTGGAGTGGCCAATGAAGGATACGATGCTTTTCGTGATCAGTTGGCGGCGGCCGCTGGAACGACTCGAAGCCGGGTGACCCTCCATGCTCTTCATCAGCACGATGCACCGGGATGTGATTTTACCGCCGAAAAACTGGTCAAAGAATTGGGGTTGAAAGGTTATGAGCGAACCCATGGCGACTTTCACCGTGAAGTCATCAATCGAGCTGCCAACGCCATCAAGGCTGCGATACCCATGGCACAACAGGTGACCCATTATGGTTGGGGCGAGGCGGAGGTCGAGAAGGTTGCCTCAAACCGTCGCCTCCTCGGATCCGATGGCAAGGTCAGAGCGGTGCGTTATACCGCCACAAAAGACCCGGCGCTTCGCGCGGAACCCGAAGGCGTCATTGATCCCGAGGTATCTTTGCTTTCGTTTTGGAATGAAAAAACCCCGGTGGCGGTCCTCAGTTACTACGCCTGCCATCCGCAAAGCTATTATCGAACAGGGACCCCCAGTCCCGATTTTCCGGGCATTGCCCGCTTCATGCGGGGGCAGGGGGTTCCGGAGGCGCTTCATGTGCACTTCAACGGGGCCGGCGGAAATCTGGGAGCGGGAAAGTATAACGATGGAAACACAGAAAATCGCATGATTCTGGCCGGACGGATGGCCGAGGGGATGCTCAAAGCGTGGCGGGCCACTAAAAAGAAACCTCTCACCGCGGACGCGATCAGCTTTGCGGTGGAGAAAGTACGCCTGCCCATTGCTGACCACCTCAAGGACGAGAAGTCGCTCATGGAAGCTCTTCGGAAAGATCCGCCACGAGGATACTTTTCAAAAGTCGATCAAATCGCCTATCTGCGTCATTGGAAAGCGGGCAACCAGATCGATGTCTCCTGCCTTTCCGTGGGCGATTCCCGGGTTCTGCATATGCCCGGGGAACTGTTTGTGGAATATCAGCTCGCGGCCAAGGCCATGCGTCCGGATCTGAATATCGCGATGGCTGCCTACGGCGAGTATGGCCCCGGCTATATTGGCACCAAAATCGCCTATTCCGAGGGAGGATACGAAACCAGTCCAAGTGCCAGTGCGGTGGGGCCGGGATCTGAAAAAGTTCTCACCGCGGCCATGAAGACTCTTCTTGGTGAACCTGCCAGAAAACAAGGCCGCGTTGCCCCAAAATCTCCCAAGGAAGCAATTGCGGCCTTTGAAACCTTGCCTGGATTCGAAATGCAGTTGGTCGCCAGCGAACCTCAAATCCGGGAACCCATTGTGGTGACGTACGACGAGAACGGCCTCATGTATGCCGCCGAGTATCTGAAGTTCCCCTCCCACGGAGGAAAAAGCGACGGTCCTGATGGCCGCATTCGTTTGCTTCGCGATTCAGATGGCGACGGCCACTACGAAACCAGCCAGGTTTTTGCAGATGGGATCGCTTGGCCGACGGGGATTTGTTGTTGGGATGGAGGAGTGTATGTCGTAGCCGCCCCTGACCTCTGGTATCTCAAGGATACTGATGATGACGGCATTGCCGATGTTCGGGAGAAGATCTTCACCGGCTTTGGCTTTCGTAACGACGAGGGCACCGCGAACAATCTTTATTGGGGGCTCGATTCCTGGATCTATGGAGCGGGATCGAATAGCGGAGGGAACATTCAAAGTCTGCAAAACAAGGAGACCAAACCGGTATCGATCCGGGGACGGGATTTTCGTTTCCATCCACGCACACGGGAGTTTCAGGCTCTTTCGGGATCCGAGCAGTTTGGCAACGCGATGGACGATTGGGGGAATCGCTTTCTCAGCCAAAATTCGAAGCCCGCCGTTCATGTCGTTCTTCCGTCGAGATATCTGGGGAGGAATCCCTACCTTTCAATTCCGTCCACAAAGACGGATATCTGGAAAGGAAACACGATTTTTCGCGCGAGCGAGATCGAAGGCTGGCGCCTGGCCCGAACCAAAATCCGTCTTGCCGATGACCGCAAGTATTCGGCACCCTCGGTGGCTCATGATGTCTTCAGCGGTTGTTCCGGAGTGAACATTTATCGAGGCTCGGTTTACCCTGAAGAATTTCATGGGAACCTCTTTGTGGGCGATGTGCAAGGGAATCTGATTCATCGTCGATCGCTTTCTCCGGAGGGTGTGACCTTCGCCAGCGAGCGGATTGAGAAAGAGGGCGAGTTCCTTCGCTCCACTGACAATTGGTTTCGTCCCGCAAACCTGGTTAACGCACCCGATGGGACGTTTCATATCGTCGATATGTATCGCGAAACGATCGAAACCCCGGATTCCATGGTGCCCGAGATTCTGGCGATGGTTGATTTTCGGTCCGGGAATGAACATGGCCGTGTTTACCGATTCGCCCCGAAAGGTTTTCAACCACCCCCTCCGCCGGCATTGGGGAAAGCCACCATCGCAGAGCTTGTGAAAACTTTGCAGAATCCCAATGGATGGTGGCGGGACACTGCCAGTCGTTTGCTGTTTGAAAGGGGAGATCGATCGGCTCTCCATCCCCTCCGGGTGCTCTTGGAAACGAGCGATCTTCCTCTGGCCCGCCTCCATGCCTTGCACGTCATTGCGGGTCTCGACGGATTGGCGGAAAGCGACCTCGCCTCCGCGCTCTCCGATCAGTCGCCGGGAATCCGTGAACATGCGTTGCGTCTCTTTCGTCCTGAATTCATGGGACTTAAGCAGAAGGTCATTACTTTGGCCGGAGATGATCATATCCGGGTTCGATATCAGGCTGCTTTTAGCCTTGGTGATCTCGAAGGTGAGGATGTTGCGGGGGGCCTCGCAAAAATCGCGATCAGGGACGAAGGTGACCCTTGGATGCGGATAGCCGTTCTCAGCGCCCACCCCCGTCTCGCTCTGCCCGTGTTTCGTCGTATTCAAGGCGCCGCCAATCAAAACTCCCTTCTCCCTCCATTGACCAAAATCTTGGGAGCACGCAATGAACGATCGGAACTTGAAGCGTTTCTAGCGATCATCGAGGACGCAGGCCCGGGCTTTCCGTTAGCCCGCATGATTTCCAACCTTGGAAATGGCCTGAAAGAAGCGGGCTCCAGCCTCAGCGAATATCCCGAAGTGGCGAAACTCACGGTGAAACTGGCTCAAAATGCAAAAGCTATTCTTAAGGACAAGGAGGCCCAAGTTTCCCAAAAAGTGGAAGCGGTAGAGCTGTTGGGGAATGCCCCTTGGGGCAAGGTCTCAAGTGACTTATATCGACTGCTCGATTCCTCCCAGGCTCCTGCCGTGCAACTTGCCTCGTTACGAATCTTGTCGGGCTTTAAAAAGTCCGAGTCGGGCGATGTTTTGATCAAGTTGTTGCTGGGGCTTTCTCCTGCGACACGATCCGAGGTGATCGAGCTTTTACTAAGTCGTGACGCTTGGATCGCGCCACTGCTGGCAGCTGTCGGAGACAAAAAAGTGACGTCCGGGCAAATCCCGTTGGTCCACCAAAAGCGTCTTCTAGAGCACAAGGATCCAGCGTTGAAGAAAAAGGCTCAGGCTCTCTTCTCAGCCAAGGCGAACCCGCGTGCGAGTGTCGTGAAAAATTATCAAGCCGCGCTGAAGTTAAGCGGTGATGTCGAACGAGGACGTAAAGTCTTTTCACAGAGCTGCTTGGCTTGCCACAAATTGGGGGAAATCGGACATGAAGTTGGACCGACCTTAACGACAGTCAAATCCCGTTCTCCGGAGTCTACCCTTATTCAAATTCTTGATCCCAATCGAGAGGTCCTCACTAACTTCAGCCAGTATTTTGTGACCCTGAACGATGGCAGAACCGCGAGTGGTCAGATTGTTGGTGAGTCATCATCGAGCCTCACTCTACGTCGTGCCGGGGGCGTCGAGGAGATCATTTTCCGACAGAAGATCAAATCGATCACTGGCTCAGGACAGTCCCTCATGCCGGAGGGGCTTGAGGGAGCGATCGATTTACAGGCGATGAGTGATTTGATCGCGTTTCTGCGATCTTGATTCAATCACTTCGATGGCAGGATCGCCTGTAGTTCGTAGGTGTGTTTTTTGCGCGGGGTCCCAGGGCCGTTGTAGCCGAGCATGCGATAAGAGGCTGCCTCCACGCCTTTTTTCTTGAGAGCGGATTCGAGAGCTTCCTTGGCCTTCTTGACTTGTGCGTTTGAATCGTCGCCCATCCATGAGTAGCTGAGGACCTTTGAGGGCTTGATGTCTTTGACCTCGATTTTCTTGCCATCAGCACCGGTGGTTCCGACTCCGGTGTCTTGGTAAAGGAAAGCCATGTTGACCTTTTTGAGTTTGTTGCCCTTGTCTTCCATCTTCATTTCGACGGGGGCGGTCATGGGGATGTCCTTTTTCTTGATGTGGTTGAAGAGAGTCCAAAAGGAGAATCCGCTGGAGCCATTGGTCACGGCGGCCCGATACTCGGGGTAGTTTTTTTCAGAGATTTGATTGTATGGGCCGGGAGTCGGCCAACCTTTTGGAAGGGGGGCTTCGGAAACGTAGGCTGGCTTGCCAACGGCAGCCTCTTCGGCGACGCAAGAGGGTAGGGCGAGAAGAAAAAGCGCGAGTAAATTTTTCACGGGATAGGGGAACCCCAATTTTGAATTGCGCAAGTGAAAGTGTCTTTGGGTGGTCTTTTGTGCTCCGATTGTGCCCCGAAGGCGAGCATGCCACAAATTGCAGATCTGGAGAGCATGCTTGAGGTTCAAAACGATGAGTATTCCTGGGAGAGGGAGATTTGTGGAGTGGGCGTATGGACGTGGTGGAGAATGAATCCATCATCTTTGATCTACAGTTTATCAAACCGTGGAAGACACAGCCCGAGGTGAAGATGCTGTCGTTAAGATTTGCCTCCCCATGAAGTGCCAGGGCATGCTTCGGGCATGAAAGTTCTCGAGCTCATCGCGCCTTCGCAGTTTACCGTTTCTGAAAAGCCCAAGCCAAGTCCGCAGGCGGATGAGGTTTTGATCAAGGTGGCCTGTTGTGGAATTTGCGGGAGTGATGTGCATGGCATGGACAACAGCAGCGGGCGTCGCATTCCGCCGATGGTGATGGGGCATGAAGCGAGCGGAGTGATCGAGAAAATAGGATTGGAGGTCAGTGGCTGGAGTGAGGGTGATCGGGTCTCTTTTGACTCCATGGTTTATTGTGGGGAATGCGAGCATTGTGAGCGTGGTGAAACCAACTTGTGTCACGAGCGTCAGGTGATGGGAGTGTCTTGCCAGGAGTTCAAAAGGGACGGGGCCTTTGCAGAGTGGGTCGTGGTGCCGGCGCGGATTTTGGAATTGATTCCGGAAGGACTAGGGTTTGAAGAGGCGGCGTTTACCGAGCCTTTGGCGGTGGCCTTGCATGCCGTGAATTTGGTGAAGGTGAAGCCGGGAGAAAGAACCCTCGTAGTGGGGTCGGGCTTGATTGGTTTACTGGTGATTCAGGCGTTGAAGCGGGCGGGAGCCGGCGAGGTGGTGGCGGTGGATATGGATCGCAAGCGCTTGGATTTGGCGCTGGAGTTGGGAGCGAGTGGGGCCTTTATGCCGGATGAGGATTGCGGGAATGAATTTGACATTGCAATGGAAGTGGTGGGAGCGGCTCCGACTTTGGAGAAGGCGGTGAAATCGGTCCGCAAGGGCGGGCGGGTTGGCTTGATTGGTAACGTGGTGGCCGAAGTGCCGTTGGCCCTGCAGTGGGTGGTGACAAGAGAGATTTCTTTGCTGGGATCGTGCGCCGCGGCGGGCGAGTGCTCCGAAGCTTTGGAAGCGATTGCAAGCGGGGAGATCAAGGTGAAGCCTTTGATTTCGGCGGTGGCTGCATTGGAGGATGGGGCGGATTATTTTAAGCGGTCGCGTGAGGGGAAAGAGGGACTTTTGAAGGTTTTGTTGAAGCCTTAGGGAGGTGCTCCAGCTTTTGGGCGGGGGAGGTGGTCGGTAAATGAAAAATTCGTTTTGCTCGCGATGTCTTCCCCTCTACGGCGCCTTCGCTATGAAGGTTCCAATGCTCTCAGTGATGCAACGAGTGATCAGTATTGTCATCATGACTGTCATAGTCGTTTTTGGAGCTGTTTACGCGTTTTATGTAGCGGAGTTATTGCGTCTTATGAGGCAACTGATGGATCTCGCTACATGGTTGGGCAGAAGGATGGCTCATTGGGCGAGTTTTATGATGTGAAGCTGTTTTCTCAGACTCCGGGCGATGACTGGAGATCGAGCTATCTGGATCACGAGTCTGGAAGTTGGCGTAATACTTCGTTTGAGTATGATCCAATCACGAAGCGGATGATTGTGATGGAGAGTGGGACCGAGCGTTACGTTGTGGATCGAGCTAAGACTGCGGTGATCGGCGCGCCCACAGTCCCGACGTTTCCATTCCCTGAAACAGAGAGCTCGAATTGGTGACCTAGCGTTTGCCCGCGACTGAGCTTCAGATCGTTTCTTCCGTTACGATTTGGAAGGGGAGCGTTTCGGATGAGTCGTTTCCGAATCAAAATGAAAGGCTCGCTTCCTGTTATTCTAGATCTGGAATCCAGGACGCCGCTTCGCTTTGACCTGGGCGACGTTAGGTCGCCTAGGTTGAGGACGATGTGAAAGCGGGAGCTTTCGCTTACGTTCTAAATGAGATGTGCTCCGATGCCGGGGCGGGTTGCGAAGAGGAGAGGCTTGATGCCGGTCTCTTTCTGGTAGCGTTCGTGTATTTGCGTGGCGATGGCATCGGTATTAGCGGTGCGACAGAGGGTGACGGTGGAGCCGCCAAAGCCTCCTCCGGTCATGCGGGCGCCGAGGACGCCGCCTTCAAAGCCAATTTCTTTGGCCAGGCCCACCATGAGATCGAGTTCATCGCATGAGACCTCGAAGTCATCGCGGAGTGAGCGATGGGAGTCTGCCATGAGGGTGCCGATGTTGGAGAAGTCGCCGGTCTTGAAAGCTTCGACGGCTTCGATGGTGCGGGCGATTTCGGTGACGACGTGGCGGGAACGGCGGAAGATGCGGTCGCCCATTTCATCACGCTTGGCGTAAACGTCGTTCATGGTGACATCGCGCCAGCTCTCTTTTGCGATGAGGCCGAGGCCGTCTTCGGTGTCCTTGCGCCTTTCACCGTATCCCCCATCGGAGAGATCGTGTGAGACATTGGTATTGGCGACGATGATAGAAAGGCTGGGATCAGGAAAGGGAACCATCTCCGGCTCGCCGGAGCGGCAGTCGATGAGGATGAGGTGGTCCTTCACGCCGAAGGTCGAGGTGAACTGGTCCATGATGCCGCAGGGGACGCCGGCGTAGTCGTGTTCGGCTTTTTGAGCGAGGAGGGCCTTGTCAGCGGTGGGGAGGACGGTATCGACAAGGCCTTCGAGAAGGGTGGCAAAGCAGCACTCGAGGGCAGCGGAGGAAGAGAGACCGGCACCGAGGGGGACAGAGGAAACGATGAAGGCATCGAACCCGGGGATGGCGTAATTGAGATCCAGGAAGCCCTGAATGACTCCACGGAGGTAATTGGACCACTTTGGTGTGCCAATTTCCTGGCGATCGGAGAGGTCGAGCTCGATGGGGTCGAGTCCGGTGGATCCGATGCGGGCGATGTTTGAGTCGTTGGGGCGGCAGGCGATGACGACGTAACGCTCAATGGCGAGTGGAAGCACAAAGCCATCGCAGTAGTCAATGTGTTCGCCGATGAGGTTCACGCGACCGGGAGCAGCAGTAACCAAGGTGCTGTCCACTCCGAAGAGGGACTTTAAATTTGACCGGGAATCTGCGGCGAGGTCAGAGAGAGTCTTGTTGGATTCAAGCATGAAGGGTGTGTGCCACTTTTCTAGCGATTCGCTGGAGGTCTGGCAAAAGGGGGAGAAAAGAGCCCCGGACGTTTGATGGCAGCGAGGCTTTTTGAGGGAGTCTAGGTCTACTGGTTGAAACTCACGTAAATCGAAATGACCAGGATGACCAAGATGATGCTTACCCACTTCGCGCCGGCCCACGGTGTCATGTCGATGGTGTTGCGGGTTTCGATCTTCCAAGCTTCGGCACGAGGAGCGACCTTGGCCATGATGAGGAGGTAGCCTACGAGGATCGCGAACACGATTCCCATGTAGTGGAAGTTGTGAATTCCGAGATCCTTGATGCCGCCCTTGATCGCAGGGACGAAGGCTCCGAGGGAAATAAGGATGATTCCAGCGATCATGGCAACTGAAGCGGCCTTGGCGGGGACTCTGCGATTGAGTAGGCCGACCAATACTACCGAGAAGATAGGAACGAAGTAGATGGCATTCATGTCCTGGAGATACGTGAAGATGGTCTTCTGAGCGGCAAGGAGAGGGGCGCCCGCCATGGCTGCGATCGCAATAGCGACGACGAATGTTTTCGCGGCCTTCACCGTTTGTTGTTCGGTGCCGGAGGGATTGATCGCGTGTTTGTAGAGGCCGATACTGAAGAGAGCGGAGGTGGAGTTGAGGGCTGCGTTAAACGAGCTGAGGATGGCTCCGACCATGACGGCGGAGAAGAAGCCAGTGAGGTGGGAGGGAAGCAGTCGTGAAACAAGCGTTCCATAGGCGTCGTCGGGCTTGACTCCTTCGGAGGCATAGAGGTGGAAGGCCACCAATCCGGGGAGGACGAGGTAGAGTGGTCCGAGAAGTTTGAGGCCACCGGTGAGAAGGACTCCTTTTTGCCCTTCTGCAAGGCTGCTAGCACCGAAGGTTCGTTGAATGATTTGCTGGTTGGTGCACCAATAAAAGAGATTCAAAAGGGCAACACCGGTGAAGAGGGTTGAAAACGGCACTGAGGTATCGGTCCCTTCAGCTCCGGTGGAGTCCATTCTTTCAGGATGGTTTGTTTTTAGTTTTTCCCATCCGGCGGAGACCCCTTCGCCATCACCCATGGCGTTCAGGGCAAACCAGGCAATCATAATTCCTCCCACGAGGAGGCCAATGCCGTTGATGGTATCGAGAACGGCGAGTGATCTCAGGCCCCCAAAGCGTGAGTAGAGGAGGCCCATGACTCCAATCAGAATACAGGTGAGACGGAGAAGGACGGTTTCATTCTCAATCCCAGTCAGGGCGGCAAGGTCCATCATATTGATGAGGCCTTTCGCTCCGGTGTAGAGAATGAGAGGAATCAGGATGAGGGCGTAAGCAAAGAGGAAGATCGTGTTTGCAATGGTTTGGGTTCTCCGATCATACCGGAGTTCGAGAAACTGGGGAACAGTCGTGATGCCCGTTTGGAGAAACTTCGGAAGGAAGTAGATCGCCATGAGAACAAGGGCGACGACGGCGTTGACTTCCCACGCCATGACACTGAGACCATGTTCGAAGGCCGCTCCGTTGAGGCCAACCATTTGCTCGGTGGAGAGGTTGGTGAGAAGGAGGGAGCCCGCGATGATGGGGAAGGTGAGACTTCGTCCTCCAAGGAAGAAGCCGTCGGAACTGTCTTTTTCATCCCGGCGGGTAATCCACCAGGTAAGGCCACCCGCAAGGGCGGTGAAGAAGATGAAGGAAATGACTGTCGTGATCATGCCGTTGATTGTGTTGCTTTGGTGAAAGGCTGTCAATCAGCCGAGAAGGGGAGACTAAGTTTCGTGTTGGGAGGTGACAAGGAAACAACCGCGAGGAGGTGGCGCTAATTATGCCATCTCGCGGTGCGTTTTGAGGAGGAAGGTGATTCTAGCATGTTTGCGGCAAGGAGAGGAAAAGCTAGGGTTTTTGGTTAGCTGGTGCGGACGATCGCGACCCAGTCGTTTTTGTTGGGGCAGGTGATATCGATGGATTTGAGGGGGCCGAGGTCCTGGATCTTTGAGATGCAACTGATTTCTGAACCACTGGGTCGTTTTGGTTTGTGGTGTTGGGAGTGTTTCCATTGCGGGTCAGGAAACGGAGTTTGGCATAGGCCCAAGCGATGTCGCTGAAATCTGCAGCCCCTGTTCCGTGGACTTGTGCCTCTTCAATGAGTTAGGAAGTGACCTCGATCATTTGTTGCCAGAAATTCATTTAGTTCGCGAGAATTTCATCAGGGGCATCAGCAAGGATGCGGTGGTAGGGGGAGAGTTCGCGCATGAGGTTCTTCCAGAGAGAGCCATTGTGATCGCGGGTGAGGAGGTTGATTTTGGGGTCGGTGATGGTCCAGGCCTGTTGTTCGAGTTCGTCCTCAAGCTGGTCCTTTGACCAACCGGAGTAACCGGCGAAGGCTTTGACGAGGGTGCCGGGTTGGTTGAGGTAGGCTTTGGCTTCGTCGGCCGAAATGCGGGTGGCGAAACCTAATTGAGAGTCGCGTTCCCAGAAGGCGGCAAAGGTGAGCTGGTCGCGTGAGATGGGACCGCCGAGGTGGACGGGAAGTTTCCCAAGCTCGAGAAAATCAGGATCGGAAAGAAGATCACTGACGGTTTGGCCGGAGGGATGGTTGAGGATGAGGCCGAAGGCTCCTTCTTCGGGAGAATGCTCGGCGAGAAGAACGACCGACTTGTTGAAGGTTCCATCCCGCAATGAAGGGTCGGCGAGGAGGATTTTTTTCTGGAGCTCGGGGGGGACCGGGTGCGCGTTCACAGGAGAAGAGTGAATGTTGGAAAGTGAAGAGTGAAGACTTGGTTGAGGAATTTTGAGGGGAATTGGGTGCTTTTACGCAAACTTGTCCCCTGAATCTGTATTACGGCTTGATCGATTGGTCTGATTTAGGGAGGTTCGCCGCTCATGAATAAAGAAGCACTTGTCAGAGCCGCGGCTGAGGCCCGCGGATTGGCCATCGATGCCGTCCATGCCTGCTCCTCCGGCCACCTCGGCCTTCCCCTTGGTTGCGCGGATATGGGCGCGGTCCTTTTCGGCGAAGCTCTCCGTTTTAATCCCGCTGCTCCGAAGTGGCTGAACCGCGACCGTTTCATCCTCTCGGCCGGTCACGGATCAATGTTCATCTACAGTTGGCTCCACCTCGCAGGTTTCAAGGTCACCGGTCAGGATGTCGCGGACTTCCGAAAGCTTCACTCGATCACTCCGGGCCATCCTGAGTTTGACGAGACCGAAGGCGTGGAAGCCACCACCGGTCCTCTTGGACAAGGAGTGGGGAATGCCGTGGGTTACGCTCTTTCCGGAAAGCGAGCGGCCGGTCGTTTCAACACTGCGGATCACACCATTTTTGACCACCACGTGGTTGCTCTCGCCGGTGACGGATGTCTTCAAGAGGGAGTTGCCCAGGAGGCGGTTGCATTTGCGGGACACAATCAGTTGGACAATCTCATCCTCATTTATGACAGCAATGACGTCACGCTCGACGCGATGGCTGACAAGACCCAGGGATGGGATCCGGAACAGTATTTCACTTCCCTCGGTTGGAATGCCATGACTGTCGATGGTCATGACATGGAGTCTTTCCTTAATGCTTTTAATGCGGCCAAGGCCAGCTGCGGGAAGCCTTCGATCATTATTGCCAAGACTGAGATCGGTCATGGTATTCCCCAAGTTGCCGGAACTGCTTCGGCACACGGTGAAGGTGGCGCCAATTTTGCTGAAGAAGCTCGCAAGGGATTGGGCCTTCCGTCACAGACATTCTTCGTCTCCGATGAGACCAAGGCTTACTTTGCCGCACAAACGGAGGCCAAGGCTGATGCCTTCAACGAGTGGCAGGCCACTTACGATGCTTGGTCTGCTGCAAACCAAGAGCTGGCCAGCGAGTTGGAGGACGGAGCGGCCAAGGTGGTTCCCACCGATCTTTCAGATCAAATTCCTGCTTTTGCTGATGACTATGCCGACGCCACTCGTGGTTCCGGTGGGGTTGTCATCAATGCCATTGCCAAGGCCATGCCTTCCGTGATCTCCGGATCGGCCGATCTTTATGGGTCGACCAAAAATTACCTGAAGGATCAGGGAGACTTTTCCGCGGCAACCCCGACCGGACGCAATATCTGGTTTGGAATTCGTGAGCACGGAATGGGCGCGATCTGCAATGGGGTCGCCTATGACGGCCTCTTCCGCATCAGCGGCGCGACCTTCTGTGTTTTTGCTGACTACCTTCGTCCTGCGATTCGTATCGCTGGTTTGGCCAAGCTGCCCGTCGCCTATATCTTCACGCACGATTCCGTCGGTGTGGGTGAGGATGGGCCGACCCACCAGCCGGTTGAGACGGTGAGTGGCCTGCGTGTTATTCCGAATCTTGATGTGATTCGCCCCGGCGATCAAGAGGAAGTGGCCGGTGCTTGGATCTGCGCAATGGAGCGTATCGATGGGCCGACTGCTCTCATCTTGAGCCGTCAAAAGGTGATGCCTCTCAATGACTATGCCTCTGTTGAAACTCGCCGCGATGGCGTGGCAAAGGGAGCCTATGTCCTGAAGAAGGAAGAAGGCGACCTTGAGTGTATCATTCTTGCGACAGGTTCGGAAGTGGAGCACGCCATCAATGCCGCGAAGAAAATCGGAACCGGAGCCCGCGTGGTTTCTGCTCCTTGTCTTGAGCGTTTTGACCGTCAGTCCGATGCCTACAAGGAAGAGGTTCTCCCCGCTTCCTGCACCAAGCGTGCGGCCATCGAAGCCGGAGTGACCGGACTTTGGTATAAGTATGTCGGCCTCGAAGGCGCAGTGGTTGGAATCGACCGCTTCGGCATCTCTGCTCCAGGCAACGTCGTGATGGACGAGCTTGGGATCAATGCCGCAAGTTTGGTTAAGGCCCTGAGCTAAGACCTGCTGACCTAATTTCAAAGCCTCCACTCGTCAGGGTGGAGGTTTTTTGAAAGCCCCCATCGTCCATTTGGCGCCATTTTTGAGGCCCTGGATCTCACGTTGGACGGGTTTCTTGATCCTGCTGAGAGTACGGTCTTCGACGGGCCCGGTGTCGGAGCAGTTGGGCGTCATTGCCGAGTTTGCTTTAATTCGGAGAGCGTCGGTCCTTGCTTAGAATTCCCGGTCGAGCAGGTAATGGGCGATGTCCTCGAGGCGTTGGCCTTTTTTGCCGAAGACGGTGAGAGCATCGAGGGCTTTTTTGGTGAGGCGAGCGGCTTCTTTTTTTGATTTTTCGAGGCCGAGGATGGAGGGGTAAGTGGCTTTGTTGACGGCTTCGTCCTTGCCGGCAGTTTTCCCGAGTTTTTCGGTAGATTGGGTGACGTCGAGGATGTCGTCGATGACTTGAAAGGCGAGGCCGAGATTGTAGCCGAAGTCGGTGAGGGCTTCGAGCTGGCGCGGGGTGGCGTTGGCAGTCATGCCGCCGAGTCGCAGGGAGGTGGTGAGGAGGGCGGCGGTTTTGTTTTCGTGAATGCGAACGAGCTGAGCCTTGGTGAGATCTCTTCCTTCGCCCTCAAGGTCGAGGACTTGGCCGCCGATGAGTTTTTTGGAGCCGCCGCACTCGGAGAACTCAAGAAGGATGTCCTTGAGAGGGTATCGTTTGGTCGGCGGGGTGTGGGCTAGGACGGTGAAGGCCTCGGTCAATAGGGCGTCGCCAATGAGGACGGCCATGCCTTCACCGTAAACCTTGTGAGAGGTAGGGCGGCCGCGGCGGAGGTCATCGTCGTCCATGCTGGGGAGGTCGTCGTGGACGAGGGAGTAGGTGTGCATGATCTCGACGGAGCAGGCGGGGGGGAGGGCGTGATCGATCTCACCTCCACAGGCTTCGGCTGCGGCGAGCGTCAGGATGGGACGGAGGCGTTTTCCACCAGCGAAAACGGAGTAGCGCATTCCCTGATGGACGGTTTTTGGTCTGACGGTGACGCGCGGGAGAAATTGGTTGAGGGCGTCATCGACCAGGACTTGTTGGCTTTTGAGATAAGCTTTGAGATCGGGCACGGGGAGGATCCTAACAGGAATCCCCCACAGGGAAACCGGTTATTGCAGAGATGCGGAATGGAGTTACTCTGAGGTCCATGAAACTCAAACCGTTCATTATTTCAGCGATGTCGATTCTTTCGCTGACGGCTGCGCCGCTCGATATCGATGCCAAGCTCCCAGAGCTCAAAGGAAAGAACCAGGATGGTAAGGAGGTCACGATCAAGACAGTCGACGGTCACCAGTGGCTCGTGATCTTCACCTATCCGAAAGCCCTGACGGGTGGATGAACAAAGCAGGCATGTTCGGTGCGGGACGCATTCGAAGAATTGAAGGGGAAGAAAGTAACGGTGTTTGGAATGTCAACTGACACGCCGGAGACGCAGAAGAAGTTCAAGGACACCCATAATTTGCCCTATGATCTGATCTCTGATCCCGGGGGGAAGCTTGCGAAAGTAATTGGGGTCCCGGTAATGTTGGGGAAATTCATGGGACGACGGGCATTGCTTTTCAAAGACGGAAAGCTTGTCTGGAAGGATGACAAGGGAGCAACCGCAACACAGGGGGCGGACGTGCTCAAGGCGATTGAAGCTGCCAAGTAAGCTAGGATTTTTCGGCCATACGACCTTCAAGCGCCTTCTTTAGAAGAGGGCGCTTTTTCATGAGAATGGGCTTGAGGGAAAGAATGACCCCTGCGGTTTTTTCCTCGTTGTAGTGAAGCTTCAGCGTGGTGAGGTCTTCGTCAAAATCGGCATGTTCCAGCTGGGCCCAGTAAACAAGATTGAGGTTTTTCTCAGGTTTGAGGAGAGGGAAAATTTCCACGCCCATCGGGGTGAGAATGAGGTAGGCGTGGCGGGCGCAGCGAGCGCCCAGGCGCGTCAGAAAAATTGCCAGAACGAGGAAGGGCAGTGGCATCCACCAAGTGAAGGAGGGGTGATCCATCAGCCAGGTGATGCTCAGGAGCAGGGCAAAGGCGAAGGCGACCGCCGCGATGACGATGAATCCCTGAGCCTGTCCGGCGCGGGTGAAACGGAGCTCTTTATGAGGCTCGGCAACTTTTTTTGGGACGGCCATTGTTTGAAGATCGCGGTAGTCGATGCTAAAGGTGTTGCCCTAGTTGATGTCGCTGAGGCAAAGGCCCTTGATGAACCAGCACATGCGCTGGTCGGAAGTGCCATGGTTGAAACTTTCCGGTTGCACGCGTTGATCGGCGTTTTTTTGCAGAGTGCTACCGCCCATGGCGATGCCTCCACGACGGCGTCCGAGGTTGTCACTTTCTCTCAGATTTTTCCAACGCATTGGGATTTTTTAAGGGGAAATCTTTTAGACGTCGATGACGTTTTCATCATCAAGCGGAGACTTCGGTTTCTGTTCCTGAGGAGGGACGCCCGGGGTGACAACATGGAATTTTCCTTTCAAGCGCTCCCCCAGGTACCCGGCGAGAACAGAGCGCACCGGTGGAACGAGGAGGAGGAAGCCGAAGGCATCGGTCAAGAACCCGGGAGTGATAAGGACGGCGCCGGCGAGGAGGATCATGATGCCATCGAGGGCCTCGCGGGCGGGGATGCGGCCCTGCTCGGTGGCCTGCTGAAATTTCTCCATGGCTTTGCGGCCTTGTGACTTGGTCAATGCGGCACCGAGGATGGCAGTAAGAATGATGATGACGATCGTCCGTGGGAAGCCCAGGGCGGCACCGAGGGTCATGAAGAGACCGAGCTCGGCGATGGGGACGAGAATGAAGAGGATGAGAAGTTTTCCGAACACAGACTTGGTCGCAAGTTAGGGAGGGAGTGGGACTTAGTCACTACAAAGGAGGAGGAAAAAGAGAACGGAGCGCTTCCGGGACTCGCGTGGCTCGAACATTGCGCTACAAGACCGGCATGTCGACCATCGCAGTTTATTGTGGTTCCTCTTCCGGGGTGCGCCCCGGGTATTTCGATGCGGCCAATCTGATGGGACGTCGAATTGCTGAATCAGGCCACGCCTTGGTCTACGGAGGAGGGGATGTTGGTCTCATGGGAGCGGTTGCCAATGCGGCGCTCGCAGCCGGAGGCGAAGTTGTCGGGGTGATCACACAGTATCTTGCCGATAAGGAGCTTTCTCACCCGGGATTAACCGAGCTGGTGGTGGTCGGAACGATGCACGAACGGAAGCAGGAGATGGCTGAACGGGCGGATGCTTTCATCGCCTTACCCGGAGGGGTGGGCACACTTGAGGAGATCATCGAGGTCTTTGTCTGGACTCAACTCGGTTTGCAGCAGAAACCGTGCGGGTTTCTTAATGTGGCAGGGTTTTACTCGAAGTTGATCGAGTTTCTCGAAAGTATGATTAATGAGAGTTTTATGAAGAAGGAGCACCTGGAGGCTCTTTTGGTTTCGGAGGACGTCGATGATCTTTTGAAACTCCTGACGTCGGCCGAGCCTTCCTATCACGCCAAGTGGCAGGATTGAGGAGGCTATTCCTTTGCGGGGGAGACCGGTTTCTTGGGTTCCACGACCTTGTATGGGGTGGTGTGAATGGCGGTCTTGATTTTGATTTCGTCGGTCTTGAGAGGATCGAAAATCACAGTGGCGGTGCCTTTTAAATACGAGATCGACTCGACAAAGGTGATTCCGGGGGTGTGACCGAGAACGTGGGTGAGATGATTGCTGCAACTTTGGCAGACGAGGCCCTTGATTTGCAAGGTTGTTCGATGCCCGGTGATTTTGACTCCGGCAGTTGACAACTTTTGCTTTAATTCGGCCTCTTTGATTTTGGCGGCGTCGAAACGGAGGCTGATCAGTCCGGCTTTGGGGGAAATTTTCTCCAAATGGACATTCTCGAAGTTCGCAAGGGTTTCGGTGACTTTTTGAGCGGTTTGGGCGACATCCAGTCCCTTGACGACGAGTTCCACTCTGGTCTCAGCTCCTGTGGCGAGGGTAATCAGGGAGACGAGGAGGATGGGAATGAGCGCGCAATTCATCGGATACTTAAGGAAACGTATCAGAACGGGGGATATTTCTCGAATTTTGCGGGGAGTGGCTTGATAGGCCGACAGAAGCTGCGCTTGACGCGTGGCATCACGTTGTTCTATCGAGAATGTGATTCAAACGTCGGTATCGCTTCAAATCCTTGTCCCGCTCGCTTTCGTATCTCTTGCTCCTGCTGCTGTGATTAATCTCACTGCGGGGGTAGCCCGGACTGATGATCCTGTCACTGGGGTCAACGATTGGACTCTCGTGCGGGTTATTTGGTTTCGGGCTCAAATGGAGTCATTTTCGAAGCAGGTGGGGATGATACCGGATTTGGACTGACTGCCGCTGACCTTGCCGGTCTCGACGAGTCGGTTGACATGGCCCAGTTTAACAATGCCTCGTTCAAGCCGGGTGGAGCCGATATTCTTGGATCAGATTCGTTGGCCGGAAACCTTTACGTGAGTGAGGCTGCTCCGGCTGCGATTCCCGTACCGGGAAGTTGGGGACTTGTTCCCGAGCCCAGCTCGGCAATCTCATGATTGCCTTGGCGGGTGTTATTGGTGGTTTGCGTCGTCGTCGCTAGGCGATGAAAAGACGACATTTTTTTGGAGTCTCGCTTTAGCTGAGGAAATCGACGATTCGGGATTTTGGTCGGCCAATCATGGCTTTGGTCCCTTTCACCAAGACAGGGCGCTGGAGGAGTTGTTTGTGTTTCACGAGGATATCGACAACGGCTTTGGGGTTGTCGACGTAGTCATCGGGGTTGAGTTCCAGCTTCTTGAATTTGGAGTCCTTACGGACAAGATCTTCGACCGGATCTTCGAGTCCTTCGACGATCTTGGTGAGAGTTGCGGCATCGGGTGGAGTCTGAATGTAGAGGATGACTTCGTGATCAACGCCAAGTTCCTCGGCGACCGCCAAGGCATTTTGAGAAGATCCTCAATGGTTGAAGTGGTAAATGGTGACTTTTGCCATGGGGCAGAATTAGCATCGGGGGCCGGTGCGTCAAGCGGGAGGGTTTTTGTAGGAGACTTCTTTCGGTTCGCGTATGATTCACCTCATGAGGTCAATTTTACTGGGATGGTTTTCAGTCTGCCTTCCTTTGGTTGGAGAAAAACTC
>TARA_B110000037_G_scaffold201340_1_pt1 | contig 19352 bp, 11 predicted proteins | sample TARA_B110000037 | Tara Oceans TARA_B110000037 (sample SAMEA4397196) | marine metagenome | biome: Polar Biome; feature: [MIX] marine epipelagic wind mixed layer (ENVO:01000061); material: water (ENVO:00002006), including particulate matter (ENVO:01000060) such as... | depth 10-100 m
CCCAAGTCCAAGAAGTAACAATCGCTGATTGCGCTCTTTTTACTCAACTTACTTCGCGGGATGAGCAACGCGTGGCACCTTTGGCATTCTAGGCAGCGACCATCTACAATGAAATCGTGCAATCCGGCAGGGCCTTCTGGATCTTACGGCGACCTTCGTCCGACATTTTGAGACAATTGCTGATGTCGAGGTAACGCAATCCACGCATGGTGCTCACTGAACGCAGCGCCTCGTCAGTCAGGTTCGGGCACCCTTGCAGCGTCAACTCCTTCAACTTCGTATTCCCTGCCAACTTCGCGATCCCCGCGTTGGTGATGGTCCTGCAATTGTCCAGATAAAGTGACTCAATCGATTTGGACGCCTTAACGAAGTCCAAGCCACGGTCCGACAGGCGATGACAATCTGCCAGGTTCAACTCTCGGAGCTTCGGCATCCCGGACAGGAGCTGTAGTCCGGAACCAGTGAGCCCCTTGAGGTGCCAGAGGTTGAGAACTTCCAGCTCGCGTAAATTCTTCAAGTAAGTGATCCCTTCGTCGGTGAAGAGATCGTTGTCGGAAATATTCAATTCCCGCAAGGTCACATTCCGACCAATGCTTTTAAGGCTCTCGTTGGTCAGCGCCCGGATACACCCGACACTCAAAGTCTCTACCTTCGGCATACGGCCTAGGGCAATGATCCCCTTATCGGTCATCGGCAGACACTGGAACAAATCCACATGCACCACAGTGTCCCGACAGGGAAAGTTCTCGAAAGCCGCATCGGTCAGTTGCTTCGATTCCACCAGGTAAAGATTCTCCACCGAGGCTGGGAAAACGAGCCCCTCACCTTTATGCCACCAGCAGAACCCCATGTTGAGGTCCCTCAGAGTCTTCTGATTCTTGAAAAGAGACATGAACGCCTCGTCCCGGAGTCCGTGGCATCCATAGACATTCAGCTCCTCCAATTTTGTCAAATTTGACAAAGCCTCCAATCCCATCTTTAGCCCACCATGGCCGTTCAAATCCAACGACCGCAGCTCGGTAAAACCAGCCAGGCCGGCCAAGCCTTCATCGGTCAGCCCTCCCCGGCCACAAGACAGGTCCAGGACCTTCAGCGTCTTCTTACAGTTCAAGATTTTCAAGTGTTCCCCGGTCATCGCGGAGGAGTTGCTGAGGTCCAACTCTTCCAGCGGAAAGTCCTTGATGAGTTCAAAGACAGTGGAAATCTCCGCCGGTGAAGACAAACTCTGTATCCCAAGGACCTTCAGGCGCTTGAGATCCTTCAAGACCGCGTAGCCCTCCGAGGTCAGGGTATGTGAATCCACCCGCAACTCCTCCAACCAAGTCGCTTTGGCCAGCGGCGCAATATCCCGATCCGACAAACCGCCCGCGCGAAGGTCCAACTTCTTTAACGATCGATTCTCGCTGAGTTTCGTCACTTCCGCCAAAGACAGGCGTTGCCCGCGCTCGTGCACAAACGTGTCGGCGTCTTGCGCCCAGCCTAGATCAAGGCTCAACAGAAAAAGAAGAAAAACACGCATCGTTGGTTAAACAAGTAATTCGCTCAAGGGACCACGCTGCATATCAAGTTTCCCCAAAGCCATGTCCGGCTGTCCGAAATGATCCTGAGGAACGCCGGCCACGTGAGTGATTGTGGTCAGCCAGTTCCCAATCGTCTGCCTATGGTTGGATGAACCGTAGCGAGGATAGGCCAGGTAGCGCCCCTGCGAATTGAGGGCACCGCCGCTGTTGCCCAGCACAAACATCGGCCACTCGGTCGCCGAAGCGTGATGCTTATCGGAGTTGTCACTGGCATACACGATCAAGGTGTTGTCGAGCATCGTTCCGTCCCCTTCCGGGATCGCGGCCAACTTCTCCGCCATGTCGGCGATGAGCTTGACGTGATAGGTTCGGATCATGTTCCGGCAATCTTGTGAAGTCAGATCACCACTGCTCGAACCGTGACCAATGGAGTGTACCTTAGGAGTGATCCCCAAACCTTGATAGGAGGAATCCAGACTATCACAGTGCAAGGTCACGACATTACTGATCCCGCTGATCATCGCCGCAGCGGCCATGTCAAAATGAGCTTCCATATGATCCGTGGTCACATTCGACTGATACTTGTCGGTCACCTCAGGAGCATTCTTACGCAGCACATCCTGCATGGAAATCAGCTTCGTCCGCCGGTCCCGAAGGGCTTCAAATCCGCTGAGGTAGTGCCCGAGCTTCTCGCGCTCCGCTCCCGGCAGTTCCCGCTGGAGTTTCTTGATATCCGCACCCATTGCATCGAGCACATTGCCGGTCCGAGTATACTTTCTCTTGATGTCCCCACCCGCCGCAATACTTCCGTAAAGGTTCTGGTAGGCCATCGCGGGATCACACTGAAACGGAAGCTGACGACCCGGGCCTGCTGCTGAGATTGCCGGATAAGCCGTCCCCTGACTCCCGTTCCCCATCTTCAAACCAATGTGATTGAACACTGAAGGAAATTTCTCGGAAAGATACCCATCGATGGTTGCCGCCGTCGGAGGTGTCACCGCCGTGGATTTGTAAGCACCAAGCGCTCCATACCAGGAATTGTGCCCGCTTGTGCACATCTTACCACTCAGCCCCTGAATGATGGTGAGTTTTTCGCGAAAGGCCTCGAGAGGCTTCAGGCTGTCGGGCAAGATTTTTCCAGTCAAACTTGAATCGACCAAGGTGTCTCCGCCATGCTGCAGACCCTCAGGATTTAAATACTCGGCCTGAAGACCGCTCCCCTTTACCACAAAAACAAACCGCTTGGGGAGCTTCCCCAATTCAGCTGCCTGCAAGTGGCTCAGAAACGGCGACAAGGCCGTCGCTCCGGCTCCAAGGGTCATTCCCTTCAGTAAGTCTCTGCGATTGATCATAATTTTTTCTCCCTAAATACTACTTTCGATACAAAAATGAATCCGAGGTAAGCAAACTCACCAACAGCTCTTTGAAACTCCCGTCGGACTCCATATAAACCCGATCCATCTCGATTAGCGTCTTCGAGTCCCGGAGGACTTCGTTCCGTCCCATCCAATAACGGAAGACGTGTCGAATAAAGCTCTGGCGCGCGAGATCAGAATTAGCAATCCGACCGATCATCTCCCGCAAATTCTCCACCTTCCCATGCAATTCGGGATCAATAGAGTAGGCGATCTTGCCCGTGGTATCCACCGGCTTCCCGATTTCGGTCTCCCTGAACCGCCCCACATGGTTGAAGGCCTCGAAGGGCATTCCTAGAGTGTTCATCTTCTTGTGACAACGCCAACATTGCTCTTCTTCCACCACCTCGAAGCGTTCCCGAAGCGTCCGGTGTTCATCATCCGGCACCTTCGCATCCACCGTGATCGGAAGATCCATCACATAACCCGCAAGAAGCTTTTCGCGAATCCACTTCCCTCTCCGCACTGGGTCATTGTCGAAGTTACCACTGTGCGCCACCAACCAACTTGGTTGGGTGAGAATTCCAAAACGCTGCCCGGCAGGCGGGGTCAGAGCTTTCTTCACTCCCCGCTCACTGATATACTCGTTCTCAAAAGGATCCATGTTGTAGGCCTGCAAACCATGGGCCCGTGCATACGTTTTCTTTCCGCCTCCCTTTTTGTAATTCTTCGGATCATTCGTCCCATTCCAGTAGGACACATAAACCTTCTCCGTCGTCAGTAATTCACGAAGCACGTCCTTGTCCTCCTTCAGAATGTGCAGGACCAGAGTATCGGTATCATAGCGCAGCTGGGACGCAGACCCCATATTGAACTGCTCGAACCCCTCCACTCCGGCGAATTTATCCGTGTCCTTGAAGACACTCGGAGCATGATGATAGCCAAAATACTCTCGGAAAAACTGAAGAATCCGGGGATTCCCAACCGAACTCAACGGCCTATTATGGTTGGGTGACATGTTGCGATAGCCACCATCCAACATCTTGCGCACCGCCACCTCCACATCGGCCTTGGTCTTCAACTGATCAGCCTTCATCTGCTCGACCAACCATCCACTCGGTCGGTGGGTCGGATCCCCCCCGGTCAAAGTCTTCTTGATTACCTCCTCACTATCCTTCGTATAAACACCAACGGTCTCAATTTCATCCACTCCAAAGGCGGGCGTATTCACGAAGGCGTGGTGGATCGCATACACCAACTCTTGCGACGACAGAATCCGCCGACCGTGACGGTCAGCCGTCCCCATCCCGATCTCCATCCGATAGACGAACTCTGGAGCGAGAGTGATGTAAATCAAAGTTGCCTGAAGAGCCATCTTGTTACCCAGTGGCACATTCTTCTGAAAGACATCCTGCCAGTAATGCTCCCGCTCTTCGGAGTCCGGAGCCCGTCGGAGGAACAAGGCAAAGGCCACATCCAAGGCGGCATCAAAATCCTCCCTCCTCACGTCTCCATCCGAGTCTGTGATTTTCTTGAAGACGATCGGCACCCGCCCTCGCCGTTCAATCCGACTCGTCTCAACCCCACCGACAAATCCACCATGATTGTTTCCGTGCCGACTGTCCTTGTTCTTCACTTCGGTCACGATGGTCACCGGCAATCCCTCCGTGAGAATCTCCGCCATCCGTTCCGAGTTTGTCAGCAAAGCCTCCAGTGAGGCCTGGTCTGCCTGGATCATCGCGTAGTCTGTGAAACCGGCGGCATGGTGCACGAACTCATAGAAGGGATTGGCAAACCTGCTATCCTGAAAGTAGCGGGTCGTGATCGTTTTGCCTTTGTGGGGTCCCCTCTTCACCACATTCCGGGCGTCGATCCGGCTCGCTGAGCCAATCTTCACGCTGAGCCACGGAGAGCGCCCGTAGTGATTTCCCCATAGCGCGGCGTAGATATCCGGACGCTGGCGCCAAAGACGCGCCGGGGTGTAGGCCTCCTCCTTCACACTCCCATCAAAGAGCGTTTTGTGATCCAGATAGTTGGCGTATTCCGGAAGACGTAACTTCTCTTGTAAAGCGAACCCCCGACCATGCAGATCGAGCTGCCGGTCCAAGGTCTCCAAAAAATTCGTCTTATGCGAGGCGGTCGGCTGCTCCTTGCTCTTGCTCGGGGGCATTTCCCGAAACTGAACCTGGGCGAACACCTTGTTCCAGATATCCCCAATCTCGGGGTTCGTCATGTCGATCGGCAGAGTCTCGAAGTTCAGATCTCCCTTCTGCTTCTCCTCACCATGGCACTTCGTACAATACATTCCCAGAAACGGTCCGATCGCCTCCTGAAAAACCTTCTTGTCCGCCTCGTTCACGGCCCCGCTATCGCCAGCCGCAAATGAAGAAGGAGTAAACCCAAGCAGAAGCGCACCAAGGATCGACATCATCGAATGCAGCAGCCTTAGTGCTGGGAAAGAATGAGCGTCGAGCATGGCCACGTGTCTCGCCCATACGGGCATCGCTCCAGTCATCATACAACTTTAATGAGCCAATGGTGTAGAGGAGAAGGGCCGGCAGTGTTTTTTGATTCATTTTCTATCCCGCTTTCTAGATTGATCGTGAAACCTGATCGCCCATGATAACTGGTTTCTCATTCCAGATCACGGCCATTTCCGGCGTGGAAAATCCGGTCGATGCCAGGTTGAGACGGACCGCCTGGTCGACCGCCTCCTTCCCCTTCTCCCGGTAGAAGTGACGGTCAAGGAAATCGAAAACTCCCGTGCCAAGTGTCGTCAGAGTGGGGCAATAGCGTTCGTCCCGAGACAGTCGATCACGAACCGTAAATCGCGAACCTTCAGGTCCTCAAACGCCCCAAAAAAACAAACAGTATAACCATCGAATTCTTCATTTTTTCAACTCTTGGAGTTAAACAACCTGCTCCAAGTCCTCAATCCACTCATTGGCATGATCGTTTTCGGAGTCGATCTTTAAGACTTCCCGGAAGGCAGCGCAGGCTTCCGCAAAGCGACGCTGACTGGCGAGATAACCTCCGAGATTACCATAGGCCTCATCGCGGTCGCACTGATACTTGAGAGCCTCTCGAACGAGGTATTCGGCTTTGGCTGCTTCGCCACGATGGAAAGCCATGTTAGCAGCCATCACAAGAAGCTCGCCACGAGTCGTATTTTCTTCGTGAGCCTCACGGTAGTATTTTTCGGCCTCGACAAACTCCCCTCGCTTTTCATGGAGGGTCGCGAAATTAAATAAGAGAAGTTCCTTGGCTTCGCCGTCCTCGCAAAGTTCAGAAACCCGATGCAAGGTCGCTTCCGCCTGGGCAAAGTTCCCAAAGTCAATCAGGTCGGTGGCATAGAGCAAGGTTGAGAGGACATTCTCAACATCTTCGAGAGTGAGAATCTCTTCATAGATCACGCAAGCACTCGCGACCTGATCGGCCTCGCGGGCTTCTTCCAACGCTTCGTAGAGCTCCTCGATTTCGGACATTGATGGAGCCTACTCTTCGTCTACCGTCTCGTCACGCTGGTAAATGGGAAGCTGACGATAGGGAACCGTAAAGGCGAGAGTCATCATGGCAGTACCATAAACTTGACCCGCCTCACGGCTATACCACGAGCCATCGTCTTTCTGCTTTTTTAAATAAATCTCATACATCCAATCGGCGTATGTTTCCCAATATTTCCCTCCGATCTGGAACATCGCCTGCGCGTTGTAATAATTCCCGTAAAACTCAAACTGAGCTCCTTCGAGGGCTCGGAAATTTTGCAAGATGTAGTCGGCCGCGATGATCGTGGAAGCCTTTCCGTGCTCTCCACAAAGCTCCAAGCAAAGGAGCCCCATTCCGGTGAGCGAGTGCTTTTGATTATGAGGACTGGAATACCCGAAATGCCCGTTCTTTTCAGAAAAATTTCCATAGAGATATTTGATGGCTTCTTCGATGGATTTATCAGGAACATCCGCTCCGTTGAGCTTGGCCGAGCGCAATGCCATGAGAGCCCACCCACTGCAGGACGTATCAGAATCCCTCGAGTTCGGGTGATAACGCCACCCGCCTTGATGTCTGGCGCTTTTCTTCACCGACTGGGCCCGTAAAATGAGAGCGAGAGCCCGAGGCAGGCTTTCGTTGATCTTCTTTTGTCGATCGGGATCGACCATGCCGGAAACTTCCGAAAGAAAGAGGGTCGCAATGTTATGACCATACATGGGACCGCTTCCATACTGCCCCCCAGTATAGAGGCCCTCGCGATTCTGGCGAGTGATGAGGAAGTCGATTATTTTATTGAGGGGATTGGCATACGGACCTTCGGTCGCCATATGTCCCCGTGACAGAAAGGCCATTCCGGCTAGAGCAGGAATACCACAGGAGTTGCCGTAGCTTCCCGGATAGCTTCCGTCTTTTTCCTGGACTCGGGCAAGATACTGAAGGCCTCGGTCAACCGAGGGAGCGACCCTTTCCTTCCACTTGGCAAAAACGGTTGGCGAGATCTCTTGAGCCTCTCCGATCGATACCAGGAAAAGACAGAGAAGGAATGAGGAGAGATATTTCATTGTTTTTTAGAGACTTGCTCGAAGTATTTTTTTACCAAACCGCGGTAATCCTCGGGAATCACCGCGCGACGTGATCCGCTGACATCAGTCTGAAGAGTCGCCTGAATTTTCTCCCAATCGGAGGCACTAATACCGAGCTTGGCCAGTTCGACAGGAACACCCAAATCACCCTGGTCCTGACGCATTCCTTCTTTGGTTTCCTCACCGGGTTGAGCACCCTCCCCAGGTTGCCCGGGCTCGTTGGCCTGAGCCATTCCCTCGCCGGGCTTGCCACCTTGCTTCATGTTCGACATCGCCTCATTGGCTGCTTGTCGAAGGGCCTCGGCAGCAGCCTGGGAACTTGCGGCGGCTTCTTGTGATTCACCGGCATTGGCGGCCTGGGCACTTTGCTGGAGTGCCTCAGCCATGGCATCACCGGGGGCGGGAGCAACACGGGAGTTTTCGGGTTGGGTCGCGGCAGCTTCCGCTTGTTTCGCGAGTTGCTGGGAAGCCTTCTCTAAAGACTGCTGGGCCTCGGCAAACTTGCTGGCGGACTGTTGGTGCTGCTGAGCTGCTTGCTGGGCCTGGCCTGCTTGCTGGGCTCGTGAGGCCTGAGCCGCTTTCCGAGCTCCGGCAGACGCTTCTTGTTGGGCCTGCCTCATGGGATTCCCTTCGACCGGAGCCATCGCTTGAATGTCTTGGGCCAATTCGGCGCCTCGTTCTGCCTGCATCTCTTCCAGAGCAGCGAGGGCCTCACTGGCGCGACCTTCAGCAAGATCCTGAAGTGCTTCGGCGATGCCTTCCTGCTTCTCCTGGAGAGCCGCCTGGGAAGGAGAGGCCTCAGCACCTTTGCCTAATTCCTGCGCAGCTTGTTGGGCAGCTTCGGAAGCAGCTTTCACGTCTCCTTCCTGGGCTCCTTCGAGGGCAGTTTCAGCTTGAGCAAGTGCTTCGGGCAGGTCATTAGCACGAGCCTCCTGACCTTCGCGGGCTTCCGCCAATTCCTCCCTCGTGCCTTCAACAACAGCCTCCTGCTCGCGAGCGAGAGCTTGTTCCAAAGCATCTCCCAAATTCTGCGTCTGCATGTTTTCCAAGGCAGTCTGAGCTTCCTGAGTGTTGCCCTCGGCAAGTGCTTCAAATGCTTCGGCGAGTGCTTCTTGTTGATTCTGCAAAGCTTCCTGAGAAGGAGATTCCCCCGCTCCTTTGGCCAATTCTTCGGCGGCCTTTTGCGCCGCTTCGGCAGCGCCTTTGGCATCGGCTTGCTTTGCCTCATCCAAAGCTGCTTGAGTTTGCTCGACCGCCTTCGGCAGATCTTCGGCTCGGGCCTCTTGACCCTCCTGAGCCTCTTGCAACTCTTCCTTCGTTCCTTCGACAAGATCCTGTTGGGCCTCCGCAAGCGCCTTGGCCACGTCATCGTAATCGGGAGTCATCTGGACTTCCTCAAGAGCCGCCTGAGCCTCTTCGATCTTTCCTTCCGCAAGTGCTTCAAAGGCCTCAGCCAGTTTTCCCTGCTTCTTTTGGAGAGCTTTTTGCGAGGACGACTCCTCCGCCCCTTTTGCCAATTCCTCTGCCGCGTTTTTGGCCGCTTCGGCAGCCGCTTCAGGCTTATTTTGGCGGGCCTCGTTCAAGGCCTCTTGGGCCTCGGCAACGGCTTCGGGGAGAGCTTCGGCACGGGCCTCCTGATCCTTCCGGGCTTCCGCCAATTCCTCCTTTGCCTCCTGAAGAGCTTCCTTTTGTTCCTCAGCAAGAGCCGCTCCAATTTCACGAGGACTCAACATGTCTTGGATCTCTTCGAGAGCAGTTTGAGCTTCTTCTGTCTTTCCTTCCGCAAGAGCTTCGAAGGCTTCCGCCAACTTCTCCTGTTTCTTTTGGAGGGCCTGCTGTGAAGGAGCGTCCTCCGCACCCTTGGCAAGCTCCTCAGCAGCCTTCTTTGCCGCCTCAGCGGCTTCTTCGGGTTTTGACTGACGCACTTCGTCCGCAGCCTTCTCGGCTTCGGCAACAGCCTTGGGAAGATCTTCAGCGCGGGCCTCCTGATCGCGACGAGCATCCGCCAGCTCCTCGCGGGCCTCCGCCGCGGCATCCTGCTGCTCTTTCGCCAGAGCATTCTCAAGCTGCTCCTCGCTCATCTGTGGCGTGGTGGGCACGGCTTGCTCGCTGAGCTTGGAAAGCTCTTCTTGAGATTTCTTGAGAGCCTCGGCTTCTTTGGAAAGTTCCATGGCCTGCTCGCTCTGCGACTTCATTGCGGCAGCCTTGGCCTCAGGAGATTCTCTCACCTTTTGGGTGATCTCCTCCTGCATCTGGCGCTGCTTGTTCTTCCAATCCTGATCGGGCTCGGGCGAGGTCTCTTCCTGGGCCTTCTTTGCAAGTTCCTCCTGCTTCTGGGCCATTTCCTGGAGCTTGGCCAGGTCATCCATTTGGGGATGATCATTCTGAACTTCATCCCGAAGCTTTTGGAGATCGTCGATGGCCTCGCCAGTTTCGCGAAGCGCATTGTCAACTTCAGCCTGCCGCGATTCGGGAGTATCCTGAAGGGGAGTGTTTTCGACAGATTTCTGTGCCTCTTGAAGCTTGGCGACAGCTTCCTCAACATTATCGCGCCGATGCTCCTGTAAGCCTTGCTTCATCCGTTCACTCAGCTCCGAGAGATCCTTTTGAGCCTCCTTCAGCTTCTCTCGCGCCTTGGCGAGATTCTTCTCAGCCGCCTCGGGGATTTCTTCCTTATGAAGCTCGTTCTTAGCCTCTTGTATTTTAGTGCGAGCCTCGTGGATAGCTTGAACGGCCTTTTCGATCGTCTTTTGAAGGTCGCTGTCTTGCTTTTTCAATTCCTGCCGAACAAGCGATTCGGCATATTGATCGAGCTTAATTTCCAGCCACTCCGAGTAACCCACTCCGGGGCCTTCGAGGCTTTCCGGTCGGTTGTCGCTGAGAGCCAGTCGCATCCGAAATTCGCGCGCCCCCTTGTGTTGCGAAACGACACTCCCGAGAAAGACCATGGCCTTTCCTTCCCAAAGCTTTCCATCTTCGCCATCGATGCGTTCAGGCAGAGGCCCCTTGATTGGCTCAACCGCCTTGCCATTTACTTCAAGTTCGATCTCAACCTTAGCGACATTAATCTTTTCTAGAACATCGTAGGTAATAATGATCTGCTCGTTGGGCTTCACACGAAACTCCCGCTGAACCGGAGTCAGAATCTTTACCACCGGAGCAGGATCCTCTACGGCGGTTAGTTGGAATTGGGCCCCTTCAAGAACGCGCCCGAGGCGGTGCTTCATATTTAACTTGGCGATGCCATCGAGCCGCGGCTTGAGAGTCTCGCTCCACGTCATCGTGGTTCCGGTTGCCGACGGCTCCAAAGTCACCTCGCCAAATTTTTTGGTATCGAAAAGCAACTCACCACTTTCCACAGGAGTATCAAAACGCCCTTTTACCGTCACTTCGGTTCCGGCCAGCGCCTGAACTCCCCCACCCAGTGACATACTTCGGTCCGGCCACTCGGTGTATGGAGGATATTGCAAGGTCACCACTGATTCGAGGAGACGCGGGAGAGGATAAACTTTCACATCAAACCGATCGCTCTCGCTTCCCGCAACCCGGGCCGAGTATTTGAATCCCAATTCGGCAGAATGGACGGTGTAGGCGTATGTGTGAATGTCACCGTCCGACGATGTTGGCTCGAGGGTCTCGGAGAGGTTTTCACCGTCTTTTTCAATGACCAACTCCAGCGGATTCTCGAGGGGCCCGGTGTAGATCAGATCGATGGTTAGTTCATCGCCTTCGAGAAGCTCAACGTCACCCGGATTAACCTCAAATTTGAAGGCCCCGGCATTCCCAAGCTGGGAGAAAGGAGAAACGGCGCGTGTTAAAAGGCGCCCCATTTCGCGAGGCCAGACTGTAACCAAAGCAATCAGTGCGACCAGAGCCGTGGCAGCGGGCCACATGGAGCTCCGAACTCTTCTCCCCTTCACCTCATCGCGCGGATCAACCGTGCTGATGTCGGCGGCAGCTTCTTTTGAAAGTTCCTCGAGAAGATCGGGAGAGATTCCTTCCGGATGATCCGAAAGTTCGAGCGCAGTGCTAATTCGCTCCTGAACCTCGGGATGGCGGTCTTCCAACCAACGGGCGAGACGAACAAGAGGCAACTTGCCTGATAAAGGGCGTAAAATGAAAAAAACAGAGGCAACCGCAATCGCTGCCAACCAAGCGAAAAAGAGCCCCGCGCGAGCCCAGGACGGAAGAGGAGCCAGAAAATAATCCAACGCAACAATCACCAGAAGGCCAACCAGGACAACACTCGCAGTTCGCAAAAGCCCGCGAAAAAGTTGAATGCGCCGGATGCGCCGGCGAAGCGAAACAAGACCGGACTTGATCTCAGGGGGGAGATTACTGGGCATAATATCCATTACGCCCCGAAAAGCCCCCGACTTTCGAGGATAAAGTGAGAATTTAAGCCCCTAGCAGATTGCGCATGCTATCGATTCTGCAATGCTATCGTGAGATGGGAGATGATGATTGGAAAAGGAAGAAAGGCCGGAAGGAAAAAAGCGACGATCACGAGAAGGGCAAAGAAGTGAAACAAAAGTTCGTCGATCGCATATTCAGACTCCTCGAAGGCCCTATTGCCACAACCCTCGTCAAGCTCGTCGCAACCGGAATGATCTGCGCCACCACGGTCTTGCTGACTGGAATTTTGGCGTTCTCGTCTGCCCCAACGAGCATCGTTCTCACTACGATTGGGCTCGGATTACTCACGACCGGTTTAATTTGGATCTTTGGAGGATGGCGGAAACAAGCCAAAGCGTGCTCGGAGAATCGTAATCACAAAAAGAAAAGCGAGCTTCTCCAGAGTAAACTCGCCGAACTTGAGGAACGATTGGCCAACGTTGAAATCATTGAGAGCTTCGAAGACCGTCTCGCCACCCGGGTTACGGAGTCGAGAGAAAGAGACCGGGTTGGCGAGACCGTTTACGGATCGAATGAATTAAACCAGGAAAGCTAAGGTTTTTTTTGAAAAACGACGTTTGAACCGAGGGTGAAAAGAATCAGACTCACCTTGTTATACAAATTTTCCCGAGACGAATCTCAAGCCCACCAGCGACCATGTCAGCCCCCTCTCTTCCCATAGCCCTCCTTGCCCTTCTCATCCTCAATTCTTGGGGAGAAGAAGAGATCTCATTTGATCGGGACATCCAACCCATCCTCTCAGAAAACTGTTACTACTGCCACGGGACCGACCCAGCCCATCGTGAGGGTGATCTGCGCCTCGACCTTCGGGAAGTTGCCCTCGATGCCGATGCCATTGTTCCCGGCAAGCCTGAGAAATCGGAAATGATAGCACGCATTCACGCAAAGGATGCTGACGACCTCATGCCGCCCCCTGATTCGAAAAGAAAGCTCACCCAAGAGCAAAAAGCCCTTTTCGAGCGCTGGATTAAGGAAGGTGCCGAATACACCGAACACTGGGCCTTTACTCTCCTGCCCGCCCCAACAGGAAAATCCATCGACGACATCGTCTCAGCCAATCTTGCCAAGAAAGAGCTCAAGCTAAAGTCCCAGGCCAAGCCGCATCACTTGCTCCGGCGCCTGACCTTCGATTTGATCGGTCTCCCTCCAACTCTCGAGCAGGTCAAAAACTTTGACCCGAAAAACCTCGAGCCATTCATTGACGAACTCCTCGCTTCTCCAGCCTACGGTGAACACATGGCGACACCTTGGCTTGATGTCGCCCGCTACGCCGACAGCTACGGATTCCAGCAAGACCGAAATCGCCGAGTCTGGCCTTACCGCGACTACGTCATCAACTCCTTCAACTCAAACAAGCCCTTCGACCGCTTCATTCACGAACAGATCGCAGGAGATCTTTTGCCAGACGCTACTGAAGAAACACGCATCGCTACGGCTTACTCCCGTCTCCACCAACAGAAGGTCGAGGGTGGATCGGTAGCAGAGGAATTCCGGGTCGAATACGTCGCTGATCGCGTCCACACCTTTGGCACGACCTTCCTGGGGCTCACCATGGAGTGCTCGCGCTGTCACGATCACAAATACGATCCCACGACCACCAAGGACTATTACTCACTCTTCGCTTTCTTCGACGACATCGATGAATCGGGACTCTATTCCTACTTCAATGCTGAAGCGACTCCGACTCCCGCCCTCTCTCTGCCAAGCGACGACCAACGAAAGAAGTTGGAGGAGAAGCTCGCCGCCATTCAAGCCGCTAAGAAAAAGGTGGAAGACACCGCCGGCAGCCTCCCCAAAGAGATCATTGATCCTGCCTCAAAAATTCACCCTCTCTCCAATCAGCTCCTTCATCTCTCCTTTGACGATGGAAAGGCCATGGGTGCCAACAAACCTGTTCCCGGCAAAATCGGATCAGCAATCAAGCTGACAGGAGACGATGCCGTCACAACAAAGGTCGGAGACTTTTTCCGGGAACAACCGTTTACGGTTTCTCTCTGGATGCAGACTCCTGACGTAAAGGATCGCGCGGTGGTCTTTTCCCGGTCCAAAGCATGGCACGATGCCGCCTCGAGAGGCTATGAACTGCTTCTCGTCAACAATCACCTTCACTGGTCACTCATTCACTTTTGGCCAGGTAATGCCATCTCCATCAAAACCGCCGAGCCGGTCAAACCCGGCCAGTGGATTCACGTCACAGTCAGCAACGACGGCTCATCCACCGCTGCAGGACTTCAGATTTCCATCGATGGAAAATCCACCGTGACCGAAGTCGTCCGGGATAACCTGTCTCGCGCGATCAAAGGCGGCGGTAATCCCCACATCCATCTTGGTGAGAGAATGCGTGACCGTGGTTTCACGCAGGGATTGGTTGATGAATTTCGCGTTTTTGACCGAGAGCTAAGCGCAACCGAAATCAGCAAACTCCCGACCCCTGCTCCCGAAGCCCCTCTCGATGCAGAAACGCAATCCGTCAGGGATGCCTCCTACCAGACAGCGTTGAACGAACTCAAGGCCCAACGTGCCGCTTACAACCGACTTCAGGAATCCATTCCCGAAATCATGGTCATGGAGGAGATGAAAAAACCAAAACAGGCCTACATCCTCACTCGAGGTGCCTATGAAAATCGGGGAAAACCTGTCGATGCCTCCTTCCCCGAATTTCTCCCCAACTTTGGAATAAAAGGGAACAACCGCCTCGACCTTGCCAAGTGGCTCACTCATCCGAATCATCCTCTCACCACCCGAGTGATCATCAACCGCATCTGGCAATCCATTCTGGGAAGAGGCCTCACCGGAACCTCGGAAGATTTTGGCATCCAGGGGGAACGCCCCGAGCATCGCGAACTCCTTGACGAGCTCTCAGCACGCTTCATTGCCTCAGGCTGGGACACCAAGGCCCTCGTCAAAGAAATCGTTTCGTCCAAAGTCTACCAACAGGATTCCTTCGCCAATTCCATCGAACTGGAGAAGGACCCCGAGAACAGACTTCTTGCCCGCGGTTCAAGATACCGACTCCCCGCCGAACTGATCCGCGATCAAATTCTTGCGGCATCCGGTTTGCTCGTTCGTAAAGTCGGCGGAGCCTCTGTTCATCCCTATGATTTAGCCGAGTCCTTCAAGCCGTCTAAGCCAACCTTGGGCGAAGGGCTCTACCGACGATCCCTCTATACTTATTGGAAACGGACTGGTCCATCTCCTGCCATGATGGCCTTTGACGCGGTGAAGCGAGACGTTTGCTCTGCCAAGCGTGAAACCACTTCTACCCCTCTTCAAGCTCTGGTCCTTCTCAATGGGGTGCAATTCATCGAAGCCGCCCGGCATCTCGCCGAGACCGCCTCACAAAAACATCCAGGGAATCTGCAGGAAACCATCAAGAACATGTCCCTTCGCTTTGCGTCCCGAAATCCCGATGAGAGCGAAATGGCGATCCTCTCTCAGATCTACGAGGAGCAACTAGAACACTTCAAAGCTCATCCCGAGGAGGCCAAATCCTTCCTCAATCAGGGGCACACCAAATCAAAAGAATTCACTCCCGAACTCGCCGCCCTTTCCACTCTCGCACAAGCCATCCTCAATCTCCACGAGGTCAACACCAAGCAGTAAGACGCCATGAATTCCGCCACCATGCCTACCCGACGCGACATCCTCCGCAACTCCGCCCTCGGTTTTGGGTCGCTCGCACTTGCCGACCTGCTGCAAGCCGAAAACGCTCCGATGCTGGGATCTCCCACCCTTCCGGCGAAGGCCAAGAGAGTCATATTCCTTTTCCAATCCGGGGGCCCGTCCCAACTTGATCTTCACGACCCAAAGCCTCTCCTGAACAAAATGCATGGCGAGCAACTTCCCGCCGTGGTCCGCGGCGATCAACGGCTCTCGACGATGTCCGGCAACCAGTCATCGATTCCCCTTGCCGGTTCCCCATTCAAGTTCGCGCAATATGGAAAATCTGGCCAGTGGTTTTCCGAGATTCTGCCACACACCGCGAAGATCGCCGACGATCTTTGCATAGTGAAGAACATGTATACCGAGGCCATCAATCACGGCCCCGGTGTCACCTATCTTCAAACCGGCTCGCAACTCGCCGGCCGTCCCTCGATGGGAGCCTGGCTGCAATACGGGCTCGGAACGTCCAACAACAACCTCCCTTCTTTCGTGGTTCTCGTCACCAAGAACAAAGGCGGTCAGCCCCTCCTCTCCCGACTCTGGGGATCTGGCTTTCTCCCATCGGAATATCAAGGCGTCCGATTCCGCTCCGGAAAAGATCCTGTTCTCTACCTCGCCAATCCCGACGGGGTCTCTGAAAAATCCCGCCGCATGTTGCTCGACCGTCTTGCCGAGCTTCACTCGCATCAACATAGCCTCAGTCCCGATGCCGCCATCCAGGATCGGATCAAGCAATACGAGATGGCTTTCAACATGCAATCGAGCGTGCCCGAGGTCGCCGACCTGAAAGAAGAGCCCAAGTCCACCTACGACCTCTATGGAAAAGAGGCCCGTAATCCAGGAACCTTTGCCGCCAACTGCCTCATGGCTCGGCGACTCGCCGAACGAGGCGTGAAATTCATTCAGCTTTATCACCAGGGCTGGGATCAGCACGGTAGTCTTAAGGGTGGCATCACAAAGCAATGTCAAGAGACCGATCAAGCCTCGGCTGCTCTCGTGAAAGACCTTAAACAACGCGGGATGCTCGAAGACACCCTCGTCGTCTGGGGTGGAGAATTTGGTCGCACCAACTACTCACAAGGGAAAATCTCGGTCAGCGGATTCGGCCGCGACCACCATCCACGCTGCTTCTCACTCTGGATGGCTGGTGGCGGAATCAAACCCGGCATGTCCTTCGGAAAGACCGACGACTATGGTTACAACATCGTCGATGCCTCCGGCACGCCGATCTCACCACACAAACACAAATACGACGAGAACGCAGTCCACGTGCATGATCTTCAAGCCACCATCCTGCACCTTCTGGGCATCGATCACACCGCCCTAACTTACAAGTTTCAGGGCCGTCACTTTCGCCTCACTGATGTGCACGGCGAAGTGGTGAAACCGATTCTCGCTTAGTCCTTCTTTTCTTCCTTGGGAGAAATCACCACCGCGATCGGACGGTGGTCGGACGCCACTCGCTCATCAATGACCCTGTCTTCATAAGAGTAAGGGAAAAACTCCTTGGCGAAGAAAAAGTCGATCTCGACCTTTGGATCGACTGATGGCCAGGTGTTGGTCCTTTTCTTTCGCAGCATTTCCCATCCCTCCTTCTTGATCAAATTCAGAGATTCGCTTTTAGGTTGAGCATTAAAATCCCCTGCCAGAATCATAGGATATGTCTCTTTCTCCAAAAGCTTCATCAAGGCTGAGATCTGCTTCACTCTAATCTCTTCTTTGGTCCAGTCGTTGTGAATCCCCACAAAGGACAACTTACCCGGCCAATTCGGTGACTTCACGACAATCTCAAGAGCACATCTCGGCTCGGCCCCGAGTGGAAGTTTGTGAACATTGGTCGCCTCAATCGGAAACCGCGAAAGCACGGCCATGCCATACTCACCTCCCTGAAAATCCATGAACTTGCCAAAGCGGTGCTCCATTTTTAGAAGTTTTCCGAGTACGGCAGCCTGGTCTACCGACCCGCTGCGTTTACAGTTCTGATCAACCTCCTGAAGGGCCACAATATCCGGCTTTTCCCGGGCAATGACCTTGGCAATGCGTTCTAGGTCAATCTTCCCATCCATGCCCTGACCATGCTTGATATTGTAGGCAACAAGGCGGAGAGGCTCGCCCGCTCCCAATGGAAGCAGGGATGAAAGAAAAAGCAGGAAGATTGGAGTAAGACGGCTCATCTCGCCGAACTTATCTCCCTGCTCTGTAAAAGCTAGTTTTTGCGGGGAATCGCACGGAAGGCAAACTCGTCAAGGCCGAGAGAATCTCCTCGCTAGTTCTTCGCAACAATACGAACTGTCGCCTTCTTTCCAGCACCCAGAGTCAGCTTCTAAAATTCTTATCTGACTTTAAGCGATGAGCAAGAAGGTCTTTCACAGGAGGGGAGGAAGCTTGCGGAAAAACCAGGAGTGTGAGGGCATCATATCGCATAGAGAAACGTTGTTTTCGTGGGTGAGGGGTGAAAAGTGACTTTCATTTACTAAAAACACTCAAGTCGTTCCTGTCATATATCTTGGCGATTTGATCACTTGCTCTCTGCATTGGGAGCTTCACACAACCGAGAAAAGACCTACTCGAAAGTCGCAACGCTTCTCCAACGCTATAAATCTCTGCAGAACTCAATCGATTTCGCTTAAAACCCCAGAAAAACGATTTTTTTCAAAAACTGGATTGCCTCTTGGCCCAAGAGATTGAAACTCCCCCCCGTTGCCTTCTCATTCTAAAATGCCTGACCTCGCTATACCTTCGCTTAAACACCCGCCAGAACTAGATCCCGGATTTCTTCCGGCCTCGATTTGGACCCAATCTTTTCACGAAAAGTGTAACTCAGAGGGAGACCGCGAGATCCGTATTGCAGTCATTCGTCCCAACGGAACAGGATATCTTCATCGGGAAACCATTCTCAGTTTAGACGACGAAACATCCCAGACTCTGAACTTTCGTTTTATCGAAAGGGTTATCAAGTTTCTCCTCTGGAGCTGCGGTGGAACGAAGGTTGTTCTCGAAGACTCCCCCGCTCTTTCCTCGGCCCTCGCTGAACACTATCGTAAAGGAGGGAAGCGAGAGTTTGATGCCGATTATTCCAAACGCTTTTTTGGTCAGACCCTTGTCATTGAATCCCGTCCCTCTGAAGGCTTTCCTCATCCCTCCTTCCCGAGCGAAGAAAGCGCCGAGATTGGCTTAAAAGGAAACCGCATCGGTTTTGACCTCGGAGGGTCAGACCGGAAGTGCGCCGCTGTCATCGATGGCGAAGTTGTTTTTTCAGGCGAGGTCGAATGGGATCCCTATTTCCAAAGCGACCCCTCATATCACCGTGACGGGATCATTGATAGTATTCGCCGCGCTGCCGAGCACCTTCCCACCGTCGACGCCATTGGAGGATCTGCGGCCGGAGTTTATGTCGACAGCAAAGCACGAGCGGCTTCTCTTTTCCGAGGAGTTCCCGATGAGCTCTTTTCCGATCACGTCGAAAATATTTTCTTTGAAGTGGCCAAAGAATGGAATGTTCCCATCCGTGTCGTTAACGATGGCGATGTCACCGCACTCGCTGGCGCCATGTCGCTCAACGACGGCTGCGTTCTCGGCCTCGCCATGGGCACCAGTACCGCGGCGGGTTACGCCGACAATGCTTCGAGCATCACCTCGTGGATCTCGGAGCTCGCCTTCGTCCCGATCGACTTTCAGGAGAACGCTGCAGAGGATGAGTGGTCCGGTGACTTTGGATGTGCGGTGAATTACTTTAGCCAGCAGGCTGTCTCGCGCCTCATCGAACCGACCGGACTCGATATTGATCTATCACTTGGTAAACCCGAAAAACTCGTTGAGGTTCAGAAGGC
>TARA_B110000037_G_scaffold55540_1_pt1 | contig 19308 bp, 20 predicted proteins | sample TARA_B110000037 | Tara Oceans TARA_B110000037 (sample SAMEA4397196) | marine metagenome | biome: Polar Biome; feature: [MIX] marine epipelagic wind mixed layer (ENVO:01000061); material: water (ENVO:00002006), including particulate matter (ENVO:01000060) such as... | depth 10-100 m
AATATCCCTTACCTTTAGTATTGAATCAGGTAGTTCAGTAGAACTTTCTTCACCAATATCATCTTCATTTTTAGATTCCTTTGGAGAATACATTCCAACTACCGAAACCGGTTCATTAGAAATATGGGAAGTTGCTTCTATTGGAGATAGTTTTTCTCCTAGTGACTCTGGTTCTGCTAATTTAACTGGATTTAAAGTTTGTAATCAAAGTGGTGATGTATATGGAGGTGATTTATTATGTTCTTCTGATACGGCAGGATATTTAATGAAACAACCATCTGAATGGGTAGTTATTGGATTTGACGCAAATAACAATCCTCAATACGAAGAAAGACAATCACAATGTTCTTATACTGTTGCCAAAGCAATGGAAGATGTTACATTCGATATCAATGGACTCGCTGAAGGGGTATATGGTTACCTATACTGTGGTTAAAAAATAAAGAAAAATTTCTTAAAGAAAATTAGGATATATGAAAATAATTTCGTATATTTGTTTACAAATAGAAGTTTAGCATTATAGTAGAATACAAACACAGTTATATATGAACACTAAGATTCCTAAAATTATTCATCAACTATGGGTAGGGGATACTCTTATTCCAACACATTGTCAAGAATATGTAGACCTAATGAAAAAGTTACATCCAAACTGGGATGTAAAACTTTGGGGTAATGAAATATTTCATGTTTACAAAGATGACATTTATTTAAAAAGTTACTTAAAAGATCCAGAGTCATACAAATGGGCTTTTATTTGTGATAGACTTAGACTATTATTACTTAGAGATTTTGGTGGTATTTATGTTGATGTTGATGCTAAGCCAATTAGACCATTTGATAATATTCTAAAAAAGTTACATCCCGAACACACATTCTTTGCAGGACTAAAACCAAGTCAAACTCCTCATACACTAATAGATTGTACAGTTTACGGAAGTGTGCCTAATTCAAGGGCTATAGATTTGGCATTAAGTACATACTATTCTGTAACTTGGGCAAATGGGTGTAAAATGTTTAGTGATATTTTTATTTCAGAAATGGATACTGATATCGCTTTGTTCGGCCATAGATATTTTTATGGAAATGACCCTTTAGATGAGTTGTGTATAGTACTTCATGACATTGAAGAAACTCGATTATTTAGTTGGCAAAGGCCGGAATGTGATAATGATGTATCCAGTTCAAATTCATCCGAAAAAGGAGTTAAAGTTTGTAATCAAGGTGGAAATATATCTGAGGGTGATTTATTGACTGAATCTGATACCGAAGGGTATTTAATGAAACAACCAACTGAGTGGGTAATTACTTCATTTGATGGTGATAATAAACCTAATTATGAAGAAAGGCAATCCAGAGGTTCACATACAGTTGCTAAATCAATGGAAGATGTTACATTCGATTCAGAAGGAAAATCAAAAGTATTATATGGTTACCTCTACTGTGTTTAAAAAAACAAAATTAATGAAGTTATACAAAAAAGAAAAAAAACAACTAACATCATCGTTAGTAAATTATTTAATAAGTTCTGATGAATTCATCGATACCGATGTACTTCTTTCTAAAATTAATAATGAACTTCCATTTGAGGAAAGATTAAGAAATCCTACCGATGGTAAAAAAATGGGTAAGAAGTTAATGATTACTACTGGTTGTGGAAATACCATTGAAGGTGGTGCTGATATTTGGACAAATCATTTTATAGAAAACATTTGGAAAGGAATTAAGTGGAGAAAAAATTGGAAATTACTAATTGATTCTAAAAGACCTGTTGACTTTGACCCATCATCATTACCAGATGATTTAGAATGGCATTTCCATGGGGATGATTCAGAAATAACAAATGATTTATTAGAAGAATGTTCGGAGATATATTACTTACATTCTCATTATCATAAAAGAGAACATATTTGGAAGTATGAAAATAAATTCAAATTATTGTTTGTTCATGCGTATCCAAGTGAGATGGAGGAGGTGTTAAAATATCAACCTGAATTAAAAAGATTACAGTTCAATACCAAAGTTGATTCTGCTTTCTATAAAGAATTTTGTCAATCATTCGAAAAAAGAATTTGGGTAGGTAATAATCCAACTCAAATGGTAAGTGATTTTCCAAACTACACATACTCTGTTCCAAATTTTTATGAATTTAAATATAATATTCCATTTACTGATAGTTTAAATTTTGAAAATATAGGATTTGCATCAAGAGCAGAAACTAGAAAATGTATGCATTGGATACATGGTCATCCTGGATTTATATTATCAAGTAAACATGATTTTGTAAATTTAAAAGATAGTACAAACTACACATTCCCAAATATTAAATTCTATCAATGGCAAAAATCTATCCTTGATTCTTTTATGAGAAAAGACTTCGGTATATTTCACGGAGCGTATTTTAAAGAACCTTTTGGATATTCAATATTTCAAGCTGTGGATTATGGGAAACTACCAATATTACATAAAGATTGGGCCAAAGGTGTCGATTACAAATACAGAGCATCTACAAAGAATGAATTTGATAACTGTATAAAGCAAATACGTAAAGATACACACGAACAAAGATTTACGGAGTTTGCAAAATTAAAAACTTATATGATGACGTTTGATAATAGAACAAAGTGGGTTGAGAGAATTAATTCACATATTTCATAATTATTTGATATATTTATATATATTTATATACGTTTGGTAAAAAACCTAATACTTATAAACATGGGGGTTTGGGGGACAGCGCTAAAAGTAGGTAATAACTGAAAATATAAAGAAAAAAGAAATACTAATAACTAATACACTAATATAGTAGATCACTAGAGGTTTCTCCCTTATCAAAAAATTTTACTTCCAATAACCTTATATGAGCATCATAAATTTCAATCTTATAAAAGAATACTTTACCAACAATAGAAAAGAGTCTGTTGATGTTAATGGTAAAATATATGATGAACTAACTCCTGTTAAATATCGATGGACTCATGGAGCTACCGATAAACATTTAGGAGATGGTATGTTAATTTATACTGCCATACAATATATGAGAGCAAAAACATGTGTATGTTTGGGAAGTGGTGGTGGATTTATTCCAAGAATAATCACTCAAGCTAGAATCGATTTACATGAACAAGAAATATTCGATGGCAACCAATCAATGGAATGGGGTGATAGCGGAACAACTATATTAGTAGATGCTTCAAATGGAGTTGGTGGATATACTGATTGGGTTGATAAGAATTCATATTTTAGAAAAACCTTTCCATGTAGAGTAATATTAGATACAACCGAAAATGCATATTATAACTTTTTTGTAAAGGAAGATATTAAAATAGATTTTTTACATATTGATGCTGGTCATACATACGAGGATGTGAAAAATGATTTCGAACTATATTCAAAATTACTTTCACCACATGGTATAATAACAATTCATGATACTGATGAGTCATATGAAAAGGAACATATTATTTCGGATGATATCCTTGATGAATTTCACCAAGAGTATTCAGGCGGACCTTCTAAGCTTATAACCGAATTAAAAGAAAATAAAGAGTGGGAAATTTTCAACTTTTTTAATAATGGTATATTTAGAAGTAGACCATCTTCAACTGGAATAACATTTATTCAAAGATGCAAAAAATAAACCTCGTAACCGTTGTTGGTCATAACATCACAATGCTTCCACATATGTTGGAACACTACAAAAACATTGTTGATGAAATTTATGTTGTTGTTTATAGACAACACGAAAACGATGGGATTTTAGATGAAATAAAATCTCTCGGAATAACCCCATATAAAGTAGTAACAGAAGAAAAATTTAATTGGGAAAGAGTAACTCAATTATATAATGAAATTAAACGAACTAAGCCTCAGGAATGGTGGGTGGTTTCGGATGATGATGAATTCCATGTTTACCCAAAACCAATCAGAGAGATGATTTCTGAATGTGAGGAAAATGGATGGGAATTCATAACGGGAGGTTTTCTCGATAGGATAGGAGAGAACGGAGAGTTTCCTTTGGTAACAAAAGAAACTAATATATGGAGTAAGTTCCCACTTGCTGGATTTTTTAGATATCCAATGAGTGGAGCTTGTCCAAATAAAGTTTGTATAATGAAAGGTTCAATTGATGTAACCCCTGGACAACATTATGCTATTATAGATGAAGCCCATGTATGGGGTACTGAAGGAGTATCACACCCTCTTAGGTATCCAATTGGCAGAGGTGAGGGATTTATACAAGTTCATCACTTTAAGTGGGATTCAACCGTTTTAGAACGATTAAAAGAAGTTTCTGAAACAGAAGAAAAATATTCCTTTTGGGAAGAGTATAAAAAGATGTATAAAGCTATTCAGATTAACGATTGGAACGTTGATATTAACAATCCTGAATTTATGCTAGAAAAAATGGAAAGTAATTTTCATTTCGATTACTCAAAGTGGAATAGATTAACAAGAAAAATTATTAGTATTTAATAATTTTATATATTTATATACAACAAACAAAAACAAAAACAATTAATTAATTTACGTTATGGCAAAAGATGAAACTTCACAAATTTTAGAAGAAAGAAAAGTAAAAGCACTTGAAAAAATCGGTAATTCCTTAGATGCACTTACATTGTGGGTAGAGGAGATTGATAAAGAAGCATGGGGTCCCAGATTAGAGTGGTACATGTCTGAGTGGTATGAGAATACAATCAAACCTCTAAAAAAATAAATAAGTATCGATGAATAAACTTGGTATCATTGTACCATATAGGAATCGTAGAACACACCTAAATCACTTTACAACATCTATAAAAAATCATTTCAATAAATCTAAGATAGATTATGAATTGATTATAGTAGAACAATCCGATGAACTTCCGTTCAATCGAGGTTCTCTATTAAACATAGGTGTGAATAAAGCTAAGGAACTTGGGTGTACCTACATAGTACTACATGATGTTGATATGATTCCAACTTCAGATGTCGATTACTCGATAGTTGATAGACCTACTCATTTAGCTACTGATTTTACATCAATGCATTACAAAAAGCAGAAACGTATTGTTTTTGATGAATATTTTGGTGGTGTTACTATGTTTCCAATAAATGATTATTACCATATAAATGGGTATTCTAACAAATATTGGGGATGGGGTTATGAGGATGATGATTTACTTTGGAGGTGTAAAGAAAACTTTTTTGATTTTAACACAAAAGAACTACCATTAAATTCACACTCTTCAGCTGCATTAAAACTGAATGGACATACTAGTAAAATTACTATACCTAAACCTTTTAGGTTACATAACTATACTATATTTTGTTCGTTTGAGCCGAGTGAAATCGAATGTAATGAAGGATATGCATCTGATGAGTATAATATTTTTTGTATTCCTGGATATGATTTAAGCTTTTCGTATAATTCATATAAAAGATATAAATTTGAAGTATTTAACACCGATAAAGAGTGTATAAGTTTAAAATCAAATATATCTCCTCCTAAACAAACTACATTATGTGTTACTGTAAATCAAGATGATAATATTATTAAATTTTATCAAGATGGAGAACAAGTTGATTTAATTGAATTCCCTGGTAAGTTATTAAACTACGCTTCTGAAAAGAAAATGTACTTGGGTAATTCTCCTTCATTAGAATATAATAATAGAAGACCTTTTGGTGGAACAATTGATTATTTTGCAATCTTTAATCATTCTTTAGAAGAAGCTCAGATTAAGGAAATATCTACAAATAAATCAATGGGACTTACGGAATCGTTTGGTGATTATATCACACCACATACTCTTGAAGTATGTTATGATATGAAAACTGCAACTTATTCTACTATTCCTGATTTAAGTGGAAACCGAAAAGGTAGAGATGCTGAAGTTTTAGATTGTGATAAAGTACCAATTGAACAAGCTAGTGAATTTATGAAAATACCAATTCCATGGAGAAGAGATTCTACATTTGAATTGTTGTATCATAAAGAAAATGGCTTCTATGAAAACAAATGGACTTGGACAGATACACGAAAAAACCAATTACACTTTTATAATAAAGTATTAAAAGGAAAATCTGACTATAAAAGAGATGGTATTGATAATGTTAGGTTTGAATTATTATCAGAAACAAAAATGGATGATTATTATTTTATATCAGTAGAACTATGGAAGTAAGCAAATTAGAAATAGGAGTAATATGTGGAAATTTTGATGTAGTACATCCAGGTTATATTAAACTATTTGAAGAGATGAATAAAAAGTGTACTAATCAATATGTTTTGTTACACGATAATCCACAAATAGAAAGACCTGAAAAACTAAAACCAATACTCAATACAGAAGAACGTAAGAGTATGTTAAAGTATTTTTTTACCCAACCTACTTTTTTGACTTATAATACTGAGGCAGAATTGTATTTTTTATTAAAATCAATTAATCCTGATGTAAGATTTTTAGGAGATGATTATATGGATAAAAAATACACAGGAGATGATTTGGGTATACTTATTCATTGGATAGACCGTTCTCATGGTTGGAGTACAACCAAATTTAAACAAGAAATTTCAAATACACTATGAAACTAGGAGTTTGTGTACCATATAGAAATCGAGAAGTTCATCTAGAGAAGTTCGTACCACAAGTTGGAAAGTATTTGGATTCTAAAGGAATTGATTACTGTATGTACTTTGGACATCAATGTGATGATAAGTTATTTAACAGAGGAGCAATGAAGAATGTTGCTGCAAAACATGCATTTGAGGATGGGTGTGATTATATAGTTTGGCATGATATTGATATGATACCCGAAGATGGTGGAGGAGCAGATTATTCTTTTCCAGAAAAAACACCGATTCATATTGCAACTAGTATATCTCAAATGGATTATAATTTAAAATATGAAGAATATTTTGGTGGAGCAGTTTTATTCTCAAAAGAACAAGTTGAAAGAACTAATGGTTATTCAAATGATTATTGGGATTGGGGAATGGAAGATGATGATTTATTTTGGAGATGTAATTTAGAGGGATATGCAAATAATACTTATCTTGATTATCCAAGTACATTAGATAATTACTTATCATTCAATGGTAAAAATAGTTTTGTAAAAATACCAAAACATAAAAAACTAAAATCACTAACATCTCGTTCACACACAATATCAGTTTTAGTAAGAGCAAATCAACAAGAAGAAAAAGTTCCTATTTGGTTAATAGGTGATGATAATAGGAGGTTCTGTGAATATCCAATACTAAGAAGACCAGGATATGATTACGGATTAAGTTACAATAACTCTAGGGCATATACTGCTCAGTTGTGGGATAGTACTCAGAATCATTTATATCAATGGATAAAAAGATATGAAAACCAATGGGCATGGATTACATTAAGTGTTGATACATCTGATCAAAACATACACTTCTATTTAAATGGAAAAGAATCTGATGCAAGACATGGTCATGGTACACAATCACCACTTAAATATGAGGATAGATTAAAATCATACGGATTGGAGGATTACTATTTAGGAACAACCACATCAACAGCTAAATCAGAACCAAATAAATGGTTTAAGGGTGATATTGCTAAAGTAATGATGTGGAATCGATGTTTAGATTCGAATGAGATTTCAAAATTACATAAAGAAATTCCAATTGATAAACTTGTGTTACATTATGATTTTAATAATAAAGAACAACTTGATTCTCACAGAGTAGCCATTGATTTAAGTGGTAATGGTATAGATGGTAAAATCACAAGAGGAACGTTTAATCAAGAACAAATTAAAATTCCACATACTATTATACCACATCGTAAAGATGGTAAAATGAATTGTTTACCACATGAAGATGAGGGAATGGTTACAGATGAAAATGGGAATGATAAATGGGCAAAGGGAGAAACTACTGCTCGTAATGAGAAGAGATATATTCACGAAATGCAACAAGGAACATGGGATTATAAATCCGATGGAATAAAACAATTAGAGTATGATTTGGTTGATATTGAAGAAATAACACCAAAAGCAAAATTAATAAATGTAAAATTATGAGTGAAACTCCAAGAAAAGATCCATCTTTAGAATTTGCGAACAATCCAATATATGTCAATACAAAGAAGGCTCTTGATGATGTAGGATGTGGATTCTGCTTGGCCAAATGGACACAAGTTACAATACACTTACAAATGGGACATACTCATTCTTGTCACCATCCAAGTACACATAAGATAACTGAGAGTGAAATAAAAAGAAATCCTTCTGCATTACACAATACACGATTTAAAAAACGTATCCGTAAAGAAATGTTAGAAGGAGGTAGGCCTGAAGAGTGTAATTACTGTTGGTCGGTTGAAGATGCATCACCTCAATATTCAGATAGAGTATTTAAATCAGCCGAATCTTGGTCACTTCCTCATATGGAAGAAATTAAAGAATTGGGATGGAGAGGAGATTATAATCCCAAATACGTAGAAGTTGCATTCTCAAACGCATGTAACTTTAAGTGTTCATATTGTGGACCATCATTTTCATCAGCTTGGATGCAAGAAATAAAAGTAGAAGGAGCATATCCAACTCTTGATAAATTTAATGATTTGGATGGATTGATTGCAGAAGGAAAAGTTCCAATATTACATACAGAAGAAAATCCATATGTAGAAGCATTTTGGAAATGGTGGCCAGATTTATATAGAGATTTACATACATTTAGAATTACAGGTGGAGAACCACTTATGAGTAAGGATACATGGGGAGTGTTGGATTACATTATAAACGAACCAAACCCAAACAAAAAATTAAGATTAGCAATAAATTCTAATTTAGGAGTTCCTGATAAATTAATTGATAGATTGATAGAAAAGATTCAAATTATTGAAGATAAAGGACTTGTAGAAGAATTTATTATATTCACATCTGTTGATGGGTTTGGTGAACAAGCCGAATATATTAGAAATGGATTAAATTGGGATCAGTTTGATAAAAATGTAAATAGAGTTCTTTCAAGTTGTAAAAAGGTCAGTATCACGGTAATGTCAACATTTAATGCACTGTCAGTACCAAGTTATAAAAAATTAATAGACTACATTTATGGTTTAAAAACTAAATATACATCAACTGATAGATATTGGAATTCTGCTGTATTTTTAGATACATCATACTTAAGATATCCCAAACACCAAACAGTTAAAGTTTTACCAAAAGAATTTGCTCATACTATCCTAGAAAGTGCAAGACACATGGATTATCTTGGTATTCCAAGATTCGAACACCAACATGTAGGATATTCTGATGTTGAGATTCAAAAAGTAAAAAGAACTTATGATTGGATGCTTGTCGAACAAGATGAGGATGTGTTACTAAAGAATAGACGTGATTTTGGTGTATTTTTCAAAGAACATGATAGGCGTAGGAATACTGATTTTAAAACAGTATATCCAGAATTAGAAGAATTTTACGAACAAACACAAACAATAACGTTATGATAATAAACGAAAACACAGTATTTTTCTTTTCAAATGGAGATAGGTATGGATTACATGAAAATAACATATCAGATATAATTAATGATGATTTTTCTATATACTGTAGATTCAAACCAGACTTTGAAGAAATAGATAGACAAATAAAAGAGTTTGGAGTGTACAATGGTGCATTGCTTGCAAAAAACGGTAAACACTTTGGATTGTTTTTTAACGCATATGTTGGTGAAGAAGGTGTGATACATAAAGAGATATCATGGAGTTTTTGGTCACATGATATAGAATTAGGAACGGATGTGGCAAAATCTATAGGTTTTGGTTTTTTTACTTGTGAGAATGATAGTGAAGACCGGTATTTTGATATTATAATAAACCACAATTTACAGAAAAAGGAATTTACAATGATAGAGGAAATCTCTGGTAAATTCGAAACTCTTTCATATGATAACATCATAGATTATTCAGATTCTTATACATGGATAGGAGCAGCAACACTAATATCAGAAGATCATCAATCTATATTCTATGGGGATATTGATAAAATGCATATCCAACGTACTACTGTAGATTTACAATATGCAAAAGAGTTCTTTAATGATTATCCATCTTTTTTAGAAAAGATATATGGATATAATAACTCATTAAAAAATGTATTTTCTAGTGATTTTAAACAACGAACATATTATAAGTTAAAGGATATGTCTGGTAATGGATTTCATCCAGTTTTATTTAAAAAAGATTGGGTAGGAAATGAACAATAGCATAAAAATAATACTAACAGAAGGTGATAGTTGGACAGCTGGAGATTTATTGGATCCTAAATTAGAAAAACTTGGTATCACCAATATAGATCATAGAGATAATGATGCATATAGATTACCAAAGGTTTGGCCGGATAAATTATCAAAACTAATTAATATACCGGTAAGTAATACTTCACATGCAGGTTCATCTAATGATGGTATTGAGAAAAGAGTCATATCACAAGTTGGACAGTTGTTAAAAAAACATAATTCAGATGAGATTTTTGTAATAGTAGGTTGGTCTTCTCCAGAAAGAAAAGATTTTTATTACAAAGATATAATGAATAAATCGGATGAAGGTAGGTGGGAAACCATATATCCAGCATCACCGGCAGTTCATACACCATCAGATGGATTTGAGGAATTTTCTAAATTATACACAACTTATTTTTGGAATAAGGAGGAATATATTATGAGATATTTAATTCAAAATATTAATATACATAACTATCTAAAATCACATAATATAAAACATGTATTTTTTGATGCATTTTATGAAACATTTGAAGCAACAAGTGATAAATCTAAGCATGGTATATTAGATAGTGGTGATTTACTTACTGCAATTAAAAAATTCCCATATGAAGTTGCAGATATTTCTATAAGAGAACAATATATAAAGTTACATGAAAGTAATTTTATAAAAATAACATTTAAGGAATTTATAAATTCTATATCAAATGAATGGAAAGAACGTGGTGTAGTACATAAACATAGTGATTTATTTGATGAGTTTCATCCAACAGAACTATCCCATCAAAAATGGGCTACTTATTTAAAAACATATTTAAATGGATAAATACAAAAATTTATATATAAATGGATGTAGTTACACTTTTGGTCATTCATTATCTGAGGAATTGAAATGGCCATACATGTTATCCAAAAAATTGGATATTGATACTTTTATAAATGATTCACAAAATGCAAATTCATTAGATACAATTATGGATATTTCATTTTTTAATTTATTAAATTTAAATCCGAAAGATACACTTGTAGTGATTGGGTTAACTTGGATTCCAAGATTTGCAATCACATATAATAATATGATGACAAACCAAGGACCAGCTGATTTTGAAAATAACGAAAAAATTAATTTCGAAGTTGCAAGACGACCTTCAAGAGTTTCTCCTATACCAACGAAACTTTATAGTAAAAATGTTATAGAAATAACTAAGCATCCTTTAATACAATCTTCAAAAGAAATAAATGGATTTAATGATATATTGAATAAACACGTATCATACCTTAAAAGTTTACTTCTACATGATGCAAATTTCACACAGAACCTAAAAATAAAATATATAAAATCCATCATATTAATGCAAAATTATTTAGAAAATAATAATTTTAATTATTATTTTATTAAGTTTCAAAACGATGCATGGGAGGATCCAAATCTTGATAGTTTATATAATAATATAAATTTAGATAAAATAATAGATTTACAGAATATAGATAAAGACAAGTTGACAAGCCATCCATCATCAAAAGGATGTCTTTGGGCAGTTGATAATATAATCAAAAAAATAAAAGAAGATGAAACATCTAATTGATACATTTAATCAATGCAGTATGCATGATGCTTCTGAATATATTTTAAAATTATATGATGATGTTTTAGAATCTAAAGAACGTGATAATAGGGGAAGGTGGATAAACAGACCTTTATTTTCTCATTCAAGTTTACCTGATACACTAGGTACAGATGCAGTACATGTAAAAGAATTTGATTTTAAAGAACCATTTTTATATTGTGTATGTGTTCATCATAATACAAATTTATGGGCTAAGCATATAAATAAAATTCCAGAAATTATATTAGATAATGTTCGTAATGGAAATGGTAAATTAGTATTCGATGATACAATGGAAGGTGCACCGTATACTAAGTTTTTAAATATAATATATAAATCAATTGATGATTTAAATCTACCAGCAGATAAATTATATTTTGTAACTAATAATTTATTAGCAGAATCAACTCATGAAAAATGGAAGAGTAGTAATAATATTAGAAAATATATAAACCTATTTTCATTTATGTACAATGTTCATGATATTCAACGATTAAAAAAAATACCATGTTTACCTGATAGTATAATCATGGAAGATGAATTAAAATATAAGAAGGATAACTTACATAATATAAAACATTTTTTAAAGGTTAACAGAACTGATAGATGGGAGCGTAACTTATTTATGTTACATATGAATAAGAACAATATATTAGAAAATAGTTTAGTAAGTTTTCCACAATTCCAAGATAAGATTATAGATGCAGGTGCTATCGGTATTTTTGATAATTTAACAACAACCGATAATATAAACTCACTACGTTCAAAGATACCATTTTATATAGACCATACAGATATAACAAACGTTGGTGAACCTGGTCATGAAGTAGGCACGTTTAATGCAGATTTGCCGTTTGACCCAATACATTATAAGAACTCTCTTATAAGTTTGGTAATGTGTGCATTTCCATTCCAAGAAAATGCATGTCATTTACATAGTTCTACATATAATCCAATGTTTTGTGGGCATCCTGTAATACAGTTTGGACCTTATCAACATTTAAAACAAATGAAAAAAAATGGATTTAAAACCTTTTCAAAATGGTGGGATGAATCATATGATGATGAAATAGATGGATATAAACGACTTAAAATGGTAATGGATATATCAACTAAGATTTCAAAAATGCCTATTGTAAATGTGTTTAATATGATTGTAGATATGAAGAATGTATTACAACACAATTCTGATTTAATTAATAATTATAATGTAGAGAATAGTTTAATTAAAAAAATATTCAATGAATACTAATTTTTACAACGGAAAAATTACATTAATAGTTGCAGAAGAACTAGATTACTCTATTCCACCTCACGTTGATTTATACTTTGGTACGGTTGAAGAATGTTATGCTAAAATTAAGAGATATGAATTAGATAATGATGAATTTTATAATGGACATTTGATATTAAATAGTAAATCATTATTTAAATTAATAAATTTTAAAGAAATATTAGATGTTGATATATCTTCTAATACATTATTTAGTCAAGAAATATATCATAGTGGACATAGTTATGACTGTTGTGTTGATGAGGATATTATGTATTGTAATTCATTTGTATTTTCAATAGTTGCAAATTCTAGTAGAACTAATAATAATATCTATGGGGATTGTATCAGTCATAGAATTCAATTAAAAACTTTTAACAATGAGAATAGCAGTTTGCTTAAGTGGCCAGTTACGTAACTGGGAACTCGCCTACCAGAACCAAATGATTCATTGGATACATGGTGAACATGATGTGGATTACTTTACACACACGTGGAATTATAGTGGAGATAGAACACATATAAGTCATGATTATGTATATAGAGATATAGATGATAATGAGTATGATCGTTTCATTCAAATTTATAAACCTAAAAAATCTATATTAGAAAGTAAAAAACAAGAATTCTTTTATGATAATGACCATTGGAGTTCATTATTTTATAGTTTCTCAAAATCTGTATTATTAAAACGTGAATATGAATTAGAAAATAATTTTGAATATGATATAGTTGTTAAATCAAGACCTGATGTTATTTTTAATCCCTTGCAAAAACCCAACTGGCCATGGGCACTTACAACTAATAAACATGAACTAGATTTTGCCAAAGAAACATATTCAGATAATAAATTATTCACTACACATGCTGGTAGTATGCCTCAAGAATTTGGTATGTTTAATATAAATGATTGTGTATTTCTATCAAATTCATATACCATGGATTTAATGATGAACATATATTTTTATAGACAACAGAAAATAAATAAAAACATACCACACTATAAAAATTATGCAATTATGGGACCAGGTGTTTTGATGAATGAATTTTGTCATGATACTGGTATAACTCCTCTAATGGGTGTGGGTTTTACGGAAACATTGATAAAAGATGGATGTCCTACTGATTTAGATTTATTAAACCCAGAACAATTTGGAATCATGAATAAGTATTTCAGAGATTGGTATTTACAAAAATTAATTTAAATTATGATAATAGATAAAAATAAAAAAGGAACTATAATATTATCACATTATAGATCGGGAGGCACTCAGTTAAAAAGTATAATAATGGCGGCCATCGGTAATACATTTCCATATAACAACATTGGGGAAATTGATTTTGATGAGACAGAGGATACTTTTGATGAACAGTTTGAATCACAAATTAACAGACTTGATGGGGTGTATGATATTATCTTATTAAACAATCCTGTTGTTATAGCATTCCTATACTCTACTAATAGGTTCGAAAAATTAAAACAAGAGTATAACATCATAATGTTGGAACGTAAAAATAAAGAAAATGTTTTATTATCACTTCCACTATGGCAACATTTAATAAAGGAAGGATTGTTTGTAAATGTAGAATCACAAACGCCTGAAAATATGAAAATATTCCATGATAAGATGTTAAACAAGATAGAAGCAGAACATATATATTTAGGAACACATTTACCAATAGCAGTATCTCCTTCAATCGAATGGATGAACACCATATTACGTATTTTTACATATGAAATACAGATGATACACACCATACAAAAGGAACATCAACTAACACATGTTTATTATGAAGAATTTGAATCTAAAGAAAAAATGATTCAGTTTAAAGATACATATTTTAAAGATTCAACTGATTCTAAATTAATTGATAAGTTAATAAAAACAATAGTAAAGACTAGATATCATTCTAAAAACTATGTTGATTACTATGAGCCAGTTGTTGGTAAAATGATGAAGGTGTGGAACGTTGATAAATTATAATGAAAACAATAGCATTTTTTACTTGTTCAAATGGATATGGTCACTTAAAAAGAGTTATAGAAGTTTCTAAGAATCTATTGGAAGACTTTAATATAACTATATTTTGTGAAAAGTATCAATACGATAAATTTAAAAAAGAAATATCTGAACTTCCTATAACTTTCAAATTTTATAATATTGAAAATATAAGATGGGATGTTGTACTTGAAAATAATGAGATTTATTTCAAACAATACATGAATTGGATAAATGAAAATAAAACTTATTTGTTTGATTATGATGTTGTTGTAAGTGATAACGTAGCAGGACTTTTACTTCATAGAAAAGATATAATTCTAATGGGTTCGTTCTTATGGCATGATGTATATTTTAATAAATTCGGTACAAATGAACTAAGCACATTTGATTCTAATTTAATTAAAGAAACCACACCAAGAGTAATTACCAACAAGTATGTAGAAACTGGTACATTACGAACACATTCAAATAAAATACAATTTGGATGGGGATGTGAATATAAGATAATAAAACCAACTAATAATTTTAAAAAAATTGTAATTGTAAAGCCAAGTTTATCATACTTGGATAACTATACAAACTTTTTTAATAAAATTTCTAAAAAATATAAAGATAACTATCTGATTTCCAATGATTTACGTGATAGTGATAACGATTCAATATTTGTAATCAGACCTGGAATTGGAATGTTAACTCATTGTATAGAAAATGGTACATTTCCAATCTGTGTTTATGATAAATCAGATTCATCTGAGATAATAGAAACTGCAAAATTAATAGAAAAAATGGGACTTGGTATCTCTCATGATATTAGTGATGAATTCTCATTAAAAAATATACAAAATCTATTAGATATATATTTATATAAAAGAAAAACATACGAATTTAATGCGTATGAAAAAATATCTGATTATTTAAAAAAGGTTATATGAAAATAGGAGTTATAGGATATGGAATGGTGGGTACTGCAATTACAAAAGCATTTAGAGAATTAGACCACTCTGTGTATGTTTATGATATAAATATACCAGAATCTTCATTAGAGGAAACGTTAGATAGCAATATAATTTATATATGTGTACCCACCAAACAGAACAAAGATGGTTCATGTGATGTTTCTATAGTTGAAGAAATAATAAGTAAATTAGCAGAGTATGAGTATGACGGAACTGTAGCCATAAAATCTACAACACAACCAGGTACTACTACAAAACTACAAGATAGATTTAAAAAATTAAAGTTAGCACATGTACCAGAATTTTTAAGAGAAAGATGTGGATACGAAGATTTTACAGAAAATCATAATGTACTTATTGTAGGTACTACTCATAAATCAGCATACTTGGATGTAGTTAATTCTCATGGACATTATCCAAAAACAGTTACACAAGTAAAACCATCTGAATCAGAACTTGCTAAATACTATTCTAATTCTTATAAAGCCTTAAGAACCATCTTTTCAACTACATATGGAGAAATTAGTAATCACTTGGGTGTAGATTACAAAAACGTACTAAATGCATTTTTATTAGAAAACGTAGGAGAGGAAGAATATTTGGGTTATAGTACAGAGTTTAAGGGGTTTGGTGGTTCGTGTTTACCAAAAGATGTATCTGCTCTATCATCATTTGTAGAAAAAGAAAAACTCAATCTAAATATTTTTAAGTTTATTATCGATGAAAATAAAAAATTCTAATGAAAATATTAACAGGAGAAAATTTCCAAGAGCTTGCAAATATATCTGTTAGTAAACTAGAACACAAGAAGTTTGAATCAAATAATATCAACATAAATATCAATATTGATAATTATGACTTTACTAATTTTGATAATGATGAACTAATATACATTAATAGTTCATTGATAAATTTATATAAACCAAGATTAATAGAATCTAAAATTTATGATAAATTAAAACAATTTAAAAACCCATTTAGATTAATATTACACAATTCAGACCAAAGTTTTGATAAAGAACATTTGGTATTATTAGATATATTAAATTGCAAAAAAATATATACACAAAATATGAATGTAGTTCACAAAGATGTTATATCACTACCAATTGGTATTGCAAATTCGATGTGGAAATGGGGAAATTTAGATTTGTTTATAGATGTATTAAAAACTGATTTAGAAACTAAAACAAAAAATATTTTTGTAAACTTTACAGAACATGGTGGAGAACGTTCAGAACATAGGTCACCATGTAAAATTGCAATGAATAGGAACAACATACCATTTCAAGAAAATGTTAGTTTTGATAAATATTTAAATAATTTAAGTAAATTTAAATATTCTATTTGTCCTGCAGGAAATGGATTAGATACATATAGAATGTGGGAATCATTATACCTTAAGGTTATACCAGTATGTATTACGAATCCTTTAGTTGATTTTTATAGTAAAATATTCCCAATAGTTGTATTAGACAGTTGGGATGATTTTAATGAAACTAATATGAATGTAAGTTGTGATTGGGAAAATTATAATTTATTAGAATTTGATAATATGATAAAGTATTTAGAAATATGAAAAGAATAGTATCATTCGGAGACAGTTTTACAGCAGGATTGGGAACTGATAGAGAACACGAAAAACAAATATTTGATGATTGTATTGGAGATGATAAGACAAAGGCTAGAGCCCTTTGTAGTGAATTTAGAAGAAAAAATTCTTTTACAAAATTTCTATCAGATAAATTTAATTGTGATTATCTAAATCTAGGAGAAAATGGATGTTCTAATAGTAAAATAATGAATAAAGTATTCGAACATTCTATAACCTCTGATGATTTTGTTATAATATCATTTACATCATCATTGAGAGATACACCATCGTTTTTTCCATCCATATTTAATGAAAAAACAGCAGACAATACTATCTCATTTAGCAAGAATGAGTTAAGTGAACAATTAAACAATACAACAGAACATTTAACTAACTCTGTGGATTTATTTAAAGAGGAATATAGGAAATTTTACATAACAGATATGTATGATGAGTATTATTATTCAATGTATAATCAAAATATTATATTAATACTTCAAAAATATTTAGAATATAATAACATAGATTATCTAATGATTGATGCATTTGAATCCATGATATATTCTAGAGATTATGATAGAATAGATTTAATAAATAAAACAAAGTATTGGGAATTTGATTCAAAAACTATTTCATCATTTTTACACGAATTTAATGATAAATCTTTATTTGAAAAAGATAAATGGAAAGCTAAAGAACAAACACCTGCACATCCAAGTAGAGATGGGCATATATTATTTGCAGATGAACTATACAGATATATAAATGAAAAAAAATAAAGTAAAATATTTATTTGATGTATTTGAAAAACTTCAACCATTTGATATTATACCATATCAGGAGGTTATTGAGTTATACAATAAAACAGAACTTAAAGTACAGAATACAATGAACTCAGAAGAAAATGATGGAACTAATACTATTCCATTTAATTCTGATGTAGATGAAGTTGAAAAAGATGGATTTTGGTTTGGGTATCCACCAAAGTGCCATTGGATTAGAAATGATGATAATACGGAAACTGTAACTAAATCAGATGTGGTATCAATGGATATGACTGGGTTGAATAAAGCATGGGATTCTTTTATGTATTTAGAAATTCCAAGCATATTCTTTGATAAATATCAGAAATCCGTATGTTCAAATCCAAACATAGAAATATATAGAGAATTTATAAAAGAGATTAATAAAACGGATTTAACCAAAGAATCGATTGATATAATATCCGCGGATTTTGATATAAAGTATCCTGAAAAAATACCAATAAAAAACTTCTTCAGAACCTATGAAGAATTGGCATGGAGAATTGATTTAGATGAACGACAGTATGTTAATATAAAAAAAAATGGTATAATATATCCAATCTGTTATAATAGTACAGATTGTATATTAGATAGAGGTACACATAGAATGTTATTTTTATCATCATTGGGTAGTTCAGTTCCAATTTTTGTACAATATCCATATAAGAAATTTAGTAACTATCTTACTATTGACGATTTATCAAACAAACAATGGGAAATGAAATTGGGTAATTATTTTGGTGAAGATGAAACAAAAATGATTATAGATAAAGAAAATAAAAAATTAGAATTTTATATTAATAATAAATTAATAGAAACATAT
>TARA_B110000037_G_scaffold208721_1_pt1 | contig 19304 bp, 11 predicted proteins | sample TARA_B110000037 | Tara Oceans TARA_B110000037 (sample SAMEA4397196) | marine metagenome | biome: Polar Biome; feature: [MIX] marine epipelagic wind mixed layer (ENVO:01000061); material: water (ENVO:00002006), including particulate matter (ENVO:01000060) such as... | depth 10-100 m
GTGTGTTCATCATAATTAATTTTAAGGTTATTACAGTTTTACTATCGAACGATTCGACTCTGCAAAGATGTGATGCCTTCCAAATTATAGTCGGTATTTACCTGTTTAATTTCGTTTGTAATTACTTGTAGTCGTTTGTAATTGAATAATTTTCAGTATATTTATAGATTCTTATTCATCAACACATAGAGTTATATGAAAAAGCAGTGCCCTGAATGTAACGATCCAATTGTAGGAAGAACCGACAAGAAATTTTGTAGTGATGGCTGTCGGAATAGCTATAACAACCGAGTGAATAAAGACCAAAAAAACTTGATTAGAAACATTAATAATCGCTTGCGAAAAAATTGGCGTATTCTGGAAGCACTGAATCCAAATCAAAAGACGAAAACTACCCGCGACAAGCTTATTTCAGTTGGGTTTGACTTTAATTATTTCACGAGTATATATACAACAAAGTCAGGCACGGTTTACTATTTTGTGTACGACCAAGGGTATTTGCCCTTAGAAAATCAATATTATGCGTTGGTTAAACGCGAATAGTGTGTTTTAAAATCATTTTTATATCCCGCTTAAACAGCCACAACTCCCGCTTATTACGTCAGTTGTCCGTTTGTTACATAGCGATTGTGAAAACTGTAAAGCTTACATATATTTGAGGTATATAATATCTTATATTATTTAAAAGTTAAATTGGTTAATTTTGAAAAAACACTACTCTCGTGGTGTTTTTTTTTGGTTTAAAACGAACAGGCATTCCATTTAAACATTAAATATTTCCGCTTATTACATAAAACGTCCGTTTGTTACATCATCATTGTAAATAACACAAAGCTTCTATAATTTTGACGAACGTAATATCTACTTATTACTAAAAAGTTAAATTGGTTAATTTTGGAAAAACACCACGCTTGTGGTGTTTTTTTTGTTCAAAAGAGAATGAAAATACCTGCTTACTTTCAAAAAATCTATTACTTTTGAATCAAAATATTATGATAATGAAACATTTAAAATACACAATCCTTTTAGTACTTTGTTTTTCAATGCAAATTCAGGCACAAAACCAATCAGACTTAGCTTCTCATTATAAAGCATTTTATGCTCAAATGCAGCAACAGGGCGATATTCAAGGGGTTATTAACGCAATGACACATCTTGTATTGTTAGAGCCCAACGTCAAACGTAAGGATACGTTAGCAGCACTTTATATGAATGAAGGGAAGTATGTGCAAGCTTTAAATATAATTGGTGTTGAACTCCTAGAGTCGGATACCAATTTAGCAACCGAAGTAAAGGCAGTGAGTCTAAAATCTCTAAATGAACCCAAACGTGCGCTTGAACACTATGAAGCTCTCTACAAGCAAAAGCGAACAGTTTCTCTTGCCTATGAACTAGCTGATTTAAAAATTCAAATAGGTGATATTGCGGGAGCTACCTTAAACATTACCTACGGAATAGCAAATGCTACCACAGATATGATGAAGCCCTACTATGAAACACAAACGCCCTATCAAGTATCAGCACTTGCAGGATTTATGTACTTAAAAGCGATTGCAAAATTTAGAGAGAATCCAGAAACAAATCATGATGCTGCTATTGCTATCCTAAATGAAGCCTTGGAATTAGCACCTAATTTTAACATGGCTAACCTAGCTGTTGATGCGATACGTGCCCAAAAAGAAGCTCAAAAAACAGAGTGATTCTCTCAAAAAATTAAGCATAAAAAAAGCAGCGCGTTGGCGCTGCTTTTTTTATGTTTTGTATTAAAATTACCAAATCCGAACACGTTGGTCTTCTGGTAAATACATTTCATCCCCTTCTTTAATGTTGAAAGCTTCATAAAAAGCATCAATATTTTTAAGTGGTTGCGTTGCACGTTGTATTCCTGGCGAGTGCGGGTCTGTTTTTATTTGTCTTCTTAGCGCGTCTTCACGCGTTAAGGTTCTCCAAACGGTTGCCCAAGACATAAAGAAACGTTGTTCTGCCGTGAATCCATCAATATCTTCTGGTCGCCCATTGGCATCAAAAAACAATTGAAGACCATCATAAGCTCCGAGTACGCCACCAAGATCTCCTATATTTTCCCCTAAAGTGAATTTACCATTGATATATACGCTGTCCATTACTTGAATGGCGCTGTACTGTTCTGCCAAAGCATTTCCACGTTTTTCAAATTCGATTAAATCTGTGTCAGTCCACCAGTTATTAACGTTTCCATCGCCATCAAATCGCGCCCCAGAATCGTCAAAAGCATGTGAAATTTCATGTCCAATAACCGCCCCAATACCGCCATAATTCACTGCTTCGTCGGCAGTATAATTATAGAACGGGGGTTGTAAAATAGCCGCGGGGAATACAATTTCATTATTCAAAGGATTGAAATATGCATTGACCGTTTGAGGTGGCATGCCCCATTCCGATTTGTCAACAGGCTGTCCAATTTCAGAAATATTTTTATTTAGACTCCACTGGGATACAGCCAACATGTTTTCTGCATAGCTATTGCCTTCTTTGATTTGCAATGCAGAATAATCTTCCCATTCGTCTGGGTAAGCAATTTTGACAGTAAATTTATCCAGTTTTTCTACGGCTTTGGCTTTGGTTTCGTCACTCATCCAATCCAATACTTGAATTCTATTTTGAAATGCTTTGATCACATTTGTAATCATTTTTTCAGCTTTTGCTTTGGCTTCTGGCGGGAATTTAGCTTCCACATACAGTTTTCCAATTGCTTCACCTACAGACCCGTTGACAGTTCCTAAAGCACGTTCTTCTGCCGCACGTTGTGTTTTGGCGCCACTCAGTGTTTTACTGTAAAACTCCCAATTTGCAGTTTCAATTTCAGGAGATAAGTAGCCTGCAGCATTGTCTAGGGTACTCCATGTCATTAAGGTTTTTATATCTTCAATTGGCGTGTTACTAAAGAAAGTATTTAAAGCTTTCATATAGGTTGGTTGCATGACTAAAACGGTGTCTAAAGTTTGAGTAATTCCCATGTCTTTAATGAATTTATTCCAATCAATTTCTGGGGTGATGGCACTCAATTCTTTGAGAGATCGTGGATTGTTAAAGTTACGAATGTCACGACTTTGTACTTTGTCCAATCTTGGTTCTGCCAGTTGTGTTTCTAATGCAAGTACACGTTCTGCTGCTGCTTTTGCAGAGGCTTCATCGTAATTAATAAATCCAAACATACGTGCAACATGCGCTACATATTGTCCTCTAATTTCTTTGGTCTTTGCATCTTGGTCAAGGTAGTAATCGCGTTGCAGTCCTAAGCCACCAGGAAATACCCAAGCGGTATTCATGCTACTGTTGTTCAAATCTGCTTCAGCACCAATGCCTGCAAAAGGAGCCGAAACACCGACTGTTTTGGCGTACACAGTTTGCATGTCGGAGATGTTTTGAATGCTATTGATGGCATCTAAAAGTGGAACAATAGGAGTGATACCCGCTTTTGTTCTGGCAACAGAATCCAGCTCTGATTCAAAAACCAATAAGGCTTTTTTCTGATCTGATCCTTCTTCATAAGTTCCTAGTTCTTTAGATGTTTTTATAATATCAAGCACATCTTTTCGGGTTGATTTTCTAAGTACCCCAAAGCCACCCCATCGTGATTCATCATCTGGAATGGTATTGGTTTTCATCCAATTGCCATTGACATAATCATAAAAGTTGTCTTTTGGATTCACAGAGGTGTCCATGTTTTCCAGAATAATTCCGGGTATTTTCTCAGCTTCTGAAAACTGATTTTTTGATTCGGTTTTGCATGCATGGAAGCTCAAGAGGCCAAATGCACACACGACAGCTAGTTGTTTGAAGTTCATGTGTTTTCTTTTTTAGTGATCATTATACATAGTAGTCTCACAAATAACTAAAAATGTTACAGTTATCTATGTTAATTAACATAAGTTTAGTTTAAATATACGCGGTTCTGGTTTTTTTTAGAACTAATTCAAAATTAATTTTCTCGTGGTTAGTTGGTTGTTAGCTTCGATTTGTAAAAAATAAACCCCACTTGAATACGCTTCCATTTGCAATGGAAATGGCGTTCCAGAATTAATTTGTTTTTTAGTATACACGATTTTTCCAGTGATGTCTGTTACGCGAAGATCAAAAGGAGTGCTGTTATTTAATTTGACATAAAAGACATCTTTGGATGGATTTGGATACACTGAAATTTGGTTAATTTGAAAATTATCAGCATCCAATGTGGTGCCATCTACCAATAAATCATCGATAACCACTCCTTCTAGATTTACATAACTATCTGAATGAAATACCATTCTAAAAATCATATTTGATTGCGTGCTAAAAGCAGCTAGGTCGTACGAATATTCTGTGAGATTTGTATCTGTTCCAGTCCATTGCCCGCCAACACAGTTGCTGCAGCCATTTGAGCTAGAGTTATACCAGTTAGGGTCTGCACTGCTTCCAAGTACCTCCCAATCAACTCCTTGATTTGTTGAATACTGAATATAGGCGACATCGTAGTTTGTTTCTAAATCGAAAGCCATTTGAAATTTTAAAACGGGATTGGCTAAGGTTGTCAGGTCGTAACATTTAGATGTCAGATACCCTTTTAAGTTGTTTTCATAATTACCATTCAAGTTTGTACCATATACGTTTGTTCCGGATGCCGCAGTGTTAAGCAGAGCTCCTGTAGGAACTCCACGTTGCCAGACATCTCCTCCTTCATTAACGACGATAAGTTCGTCACTAGAATTTTCAAATGTATTTACCACCCCAGTTTCACCAGTTTCATTCACATAAAACGTAATTTCAGTACTGTTGTTGTGAGTAAAATAATCATTGTTAATTGTGGTGGTTACGTGAAGGGTGTGGATTCCAGAAGCTAACGTTATGTCAACTAAGTCCAATACAGCGGTCGCTTGTGAAGCGATGGTGCCATTCCATGTGAGTGGTGTTTCATTAGCTCCGTCAAAGCTGTATGTAATGTCAATAGTGTTAATGCTATTTTGACCATTATTAAGCACTCTTAATTGTGGAGAGATGGCTCCGCAATTAATTTGCATACTTACTAGATTTTCAACAGCGACCAATTGAATGTCATTAGGTGCTAAAGCTTCCGCCTGCAAATCACTTCGCCAAATACCACGACCGTGAGTTCCAGCGGTAATATTATAGTCCACAGTGTTGATACTTAAATCTCTGACTGATGTATTTGGAAGGTTTGTTTCATAAAGCCCCCAATCGTTTGTGAGATCGTCGTATCTATATACCCCTAAGCTTGTTCCAAGATACAGCGCATTCGTTGGAGAGAAAGGCTGGTGTTTGATAATGTTTTTTGTGACATTAGGAAGCGTTCCTGTAATCTCTATAAAATTATCCCCTTGATCGGTAGATTTATAAACCTTTCCAGAGCCTCCGCTTGTGGTTATGTAAACGATTGTATTATCGTTGTTGTTAACTTCAATGGAGGTAATATTATTTGTAAGATTTTGTATCAGTGAAAATGTAACTCCGTGATTTATACTTCTATGAAGTTCATGATGTATGCTACCATTCACATTGTCATAATAAGAAAAACTTACATACATAATATCCGAGTTGATAGGGTCGAGTTCTAAAACCTCAATATTCGCTTCAAAAGTATCTGAGACTTTTGTCCAATTCCCAGAACTAAAGTTGTAAACACTGCTATATCCTGCATACAATTCACTCTCTTTGTTTATTGAAAGTGGAGTAATCCAATTTCCTTCTTCACCAGAGGGAGGTCCATAGCCAGCCGTACCGCCATTTTGACCAGATGTAGTGTTTATGTTTAGACTACCGCCACGCTGCGAAAAACCATAATAAATGTTATCGTTGTTAGGGTCAATGACGCCTTCCATACCGTCTCCACCATGGTAATTACTCCATTGTTCATCACGTCCAAAACCTCCATTGTCCTGAAGTCCTCCCGCAATTTTATTAGAATTTTGTTTGGATACAGAAATTCTGTAAAATTGACTGATTGCCAGTCCGGGAGTTAAATCCGTAAATGTGTTACCTGCATCTGTGGATTCAAAAATACCACCGTCAGATCCTACAAATATACCATCGTTAAAAGAACGGATAAAATGAATGTCAGCATGCGTGTATGAGTTTGTACGGCTGTACCACTCATTAAGTTTTGAAAATGAATCACCTCCATCACTCGATTTCCAAACGTTTAAACAGCCTACATAAATTTCATTTTCATTGGAGTTTGAAACAGCAATGGCTAAGTCATACCACGATTGAGAGCTTTCAAAAATATTAGTAGTGTTTTCCATTTGTGTGAAAGTTGTACCACTGTCCAACGATTTGTAGATTCCTTGGTAGGAGTTATCAGTATTTGATGCCACCATATAAACCAGATTATTATTTGCTGGAGTTATATCAATAAAAAGACGTCCTGAAGAAGTTGGCAGCCCATCTGTAATATGTGTAAAGGTTTCTCCTGCATCTGTGGATTTATAAAATTTATCATTAGTAGTTCCATAAATGATATTAGGATCACTAGGTTTTACTTTGAGGTCTCTAAAGCCACCAGATTGTTTGTTTGCCCAAGTATCTCCACCATCTGTAGATTTAAAAATTCCATCACTAGTTGCAACCCAAAGCATGTTGGCATCACTAGGGTTGATATATATTTCTGAGGTTCTGTATGGAGTGTTAGACGGATTAAGTCCTGTTTGTTGCCAATTGGCTCCTGCATCTGTTGATTTCCAAATCCCTACGCTTAAAGCGTTGTTATAGTCATCATCCCCTGTAGCGATGTAAAGAATGTCCGTATTGGTTAGGTCAATAGTGATTCCAGAAACCCCAATTTGAGGTAAGTAGTCCGTTAAAGGAATGTATGTTTGTCCTGCATCAGTGGATTTCCAAATTCCTCCTGCGGGCGATCCAACATAAATAATGTTTGAATTGTAAGGGTCAACAACAATAGTATTAACACGACCAATGTTTGCACTGTTTGTAGTTCGATTTAAAAAATCAGTGGGACCCATAGATTCCCAATTACTTTCATCAGTCCTAACTGATGATGAACGGCGTTGTGATTTCTGAGAGTTTTTAGCTTCCCATACGTCCCACAATTCTTGGGAGGTTGGTAAAAATCCATCGGCATTCACATAGCTTTGCCAAAAGGACTCCCAACGTTTGAAGGGTTTGTATCCACTCCCTTTAGCGTCTGTGTCACGAGTTTTCCAGTAGGCATTCCCGGCATCGACAATTTCTTTAAATGTCAAAGGGTTTGCTTCAGAATGTTTTAGACCTTTCATCCAAGGGGTTCCAGAACCAACTTGCGCATTGGAAAAAAGACAGCAAAAATTAAAGAGTAAGACAAGAATAATTCTCATGATAGTTAAATTGGTTGGTTAATATAATTTTGCCTTTTTTTTAAGAAGGCGGTTTAGTGTAAAAAAATTAAATTGGTTTTATAATGCGTTGCGCTTCTTTTTCGCGCGTTTTGTTTATTTGAAACTTTAAATTGGAATGTGATTCAATCAGATCGGTTTTAGTCTTTTCGGATTCTATCAAGTCTGTATCCTCAACGCTGTAAAGTTCGTGTAGTTTACGAGCTAAGGTTTCGGTGACTTTAACACGTGCCAAAATACCATTCGTTTTTAAGGATTTGGGAACACTTTTTTTAATATCTAAAAACAATTGACTTATATCCTCAATGGGTTGTTTGAAAAAAGAAGGGTCTCCAGTTTCGAGGTTTTTTATAGCAGTATCTAAAATGGGGTAGTGGTTCCATTCAGTAAATTCTTGACTAGTTGAGGTGTTTAAAATAGAGGGTTTTTGTTTTGTAGTTTCATCCGTTGGAGTGGGTGATTCATTAACTTGAGGTTGGGAAGGGGACTTAACAGGCGTTTCTTTGCAACTTTGAGCCCAAAGAAACATGCACAAACTAAGTAATGAATAAAGAATTATATTTTTTTTGGAATGTAAAATAACCACGCTATTTCTGTATTAATATCTTCACAAATATCTGATAAAATAATTGAAATTCATAATGAAGGTATTAGATATAAAAAAGCCCAGTTAATGAGTGGGTTTATGAAGAGAAAGCTAAGGGCTAAAAACAGACTGTTTAATAGTGGATGGAATTGAGGGTTGTGATGGATAAGTCATCAATAGAAATTGAATTAGATTTAAAGAAAATAACTTTAGTTTTGTTAGGTAATAAATCAAAAAAGTTATCAGAAAAATGACCTTTACTCTTTGCTTGCATAAAGACATCTTTTTGTAGGACTTTGCTGCGTAGTTCAATTTTAAATCCGTCCATTGTCTTGGACAGTGTTCTAAAAATTTTAGCGTGCTTAAGCTGCATATCTTTGGGTTTGACCAAATAAGTTTCCTTCGTTTCTTTTTTAAATTTCGCTATCAGTACTGAAGATTTGGGGTCAAATTTTAATGTGGAGAGATCCATCTCGAAAACTTTTTGACTTGAATTAGAATCTACAGTTACATGTTTTGATTCTTCCCATAAAATTCTACCATCAAAGTCCATAAGTGTGAGTTTCAACGTATCCATTTGTGCTGTAAGGTGGTCATTAATAAGAAAAACACTCAGGTTATTTAGATCTATTTCTACAGAGATTAAAAGATTTTCAAATGCTTTTTTGGCCTTATAATGCAGGGCTTTCCAATGTCCGAAATAATCGATACTCGACCACGAAATCGCGGGCCAACAATCGTTTAGTTGCCAGAATAAAGACCCCATGCAATGGGGTCTTGAGCGCCTTTGGGCTTCTATACCTTTGATAATTCCACGGGCCTGAAGTAATTGGTTGACATAGACATAATTTTCTGGTTTTGAAGGAATTTTATAGTCACGTTGCATATAGTCTTGAATCAAACTAAATCCTTTGGCATGTTTTTGGTGGTTTTTAAAAGCATCTGAGTTAAAACTAATAGTGTCAGATTGGTTAATGAATTTAATGGTTTCCAAACTCGGGAAAGATTGAAACCCAAATTCACTCATAAATCTTGGGATATTAGATTCAAAATGTTCAAATGGATATCCATCATGCCACACCCACCAGTCATGCGCATCCCCTTGCGTTAGGTATTTTTTATTTCCACGTCCAAAGAGGGGAGAAGATTCCCAATAGGGCGTGTCTGAATAGGACTGAACAGTTGAAGGTAGAATAGAGTCAAATAGTTTTAAATAATGGGACCAAATTTCGTTTTTTTCTGCTTTGCTACGTCCTTTTTTCCAGCCCCATCGGCTCCATCCTTCGGCACTTTCATTATTACCACACCACAGAACTACTGCGGGATGATTCCGGAGTCTTTTTACATTTTGAATGGCTTCTTGTTGTACAGTTTCTAAAAATTCTGGATCGCCGGGATACATAGCACAAGCAAACATAAAATCTTGCCAAATAAGTAATCCTTTCTCATCTGCCAGTTCATAAAACAAATCATTTTCATAAATTCCTCCACCCCAAACACGAAGCATATTCATATTCGCTCTTACTACGTCGTTTAAAAGTTGCTCATAATTTTTTTCTGTAACTACGGTTTGAAAGCTGTTTTGTGGGATATAATTAGCCCCTTTTGCATAGACAGGAACTCCATTGATTTTAAAATAAAATGCAGATCCAATAGCATCCTTTTCCGTTGCCAATTCAACAGTTCTGAGTCCTGTTTTAGCTTCAATTTGATCTAGAAGTGTTTTCTGTTTGAAAACCAAAACTTTGATTGTATAGAGGTAAGGTTCACCCAAATTGTGTGGCCACCAACGTGTTGGGTTTTTTATTTCGACTGCTAATTTTGTGAGTCCATTTTTTGGAGTTTGATGGATGGATTTATACAATTTGTCATCAATATATATTTTATATGTTAATGGCGTTTTATGGGGTGTAGATTGTTCCAATTGAAGTTCTAAAGATGCTTTTTCATCTCCCAAATACAGTTGCTTTATAAAGATGTCTTTAATTGTGTAGGAGTTCCAGGTCTTGAGAGTAATCGGCCTCCAAATACCACTGGTATTTAATTTTGGTCCCCAATCCCATCCATATTGAAATTGAGCTTTTCGAGTAAAAACACGGTTTCCTTCAGGTAAAGTATAGGGTAATTTAGAGGCTGCTTCAGATTCAATCTGAGCGGGGTTTTTAAAGACAATTTTCAGAGAATTTTTGGCTTTTGTAATTCCTTTTACGTCAATGTTATACTCACGAAAAGCGTTGTTGGTTTTAAGAATTAAAAGGTCATTCAAATAGACTGAAGCGTAGGTGTCGAGTCCTTTAAAAATGAGTTCATGATGTGTTTTTTCTAATTCTTCTGGTTGGACTTTAAAATGGGTCTTATATTCCCAATCCGATTCAGAAATCCATTGCATATTTGTTTCGTGATTTCCAATAAAAGGATCCTCAATTAATTTGTTTTTTAGTAAATCGGTATGAACGGTTCCAGGAATACTGGCTGAATTCCAAAGGGTATCATTTATATTTTTAAACTGCCAATGACGGTCTATGGACATGCTTACAGGCAGTTCTTGCTTGTGCTTGCAAGCAAGTAAAGAAAACGAGGCTAACAAAAAAACACAGATTCTTCTCATTGCATTTGTTTTAAGAGCGATTTAATTTTTTTGAGATCCGAAACTGTTTGAGGTGAATCGTAAATAGCTGAGGTTTTAGTATTTTGAAGTTGTACTGATGCTGAGGCATGAAGTTCTTTGAAATTAGTAGCTTTAAACTGAGTTATATTATTAGAGTTTATTCCACTTCCAGGCATAATAATGATAGAGTCTTTTGCTTTTTTTTGTAATTCCAGTAGTAAGGGCAGTCCGTTTTCAGCTTTTAGTTTTTGTCCCGAGGTCAAAACTCGGTTTATGTTGAGATTAATTAAAGTGTCTAAAGCTTCTAAAGGATCAGGCACACAGTCGAATGCTCGATGAAAAGTAAAGGGAAGTGGTTTTGACAGTTCTACAAGAGTTTTTAGTCGTTCAATATCTATTCTATGGTCTTTTAATAAAACCCCAGATACAATTCCATGGCAGCCTAAATTTTTAGCCATTTTGATGTTTTCTTTCATTATTTCAAATTCATAGTCTGAATAACAAAAACTACCACTTCGCGGTCGAATCAATACAAATGTTTCAATATCAATTTGAGATAACACCATTTTTAATAAACCATAACTGGGAGTCAGCCCACCCAGAGATAACTCTTGACACAATTCAATCCTATCTGCTCCTGCCAACTGCGCATTTTTAGCGGATTGAAATGAATTTGCACAAATTTCTAAGGTCATTTTCATAAAATAAAAATTTCATCAATAAACGTCCAAGCATTTTGACCTGCACCTTGCTTTCCATCAGGGATTACACCAAAATTCTCTACAAATATCTTGATTACTTTAGCATTAAGTCCGTTTAGAGCAATGCTCGATTTTGCAAATAATGAGCCAGTCGTATGGTCGGTTGTAAACTCTAATTTCCCTTCCGTTATTTTTCCTCCTAGGCTGTCATAAAGTTCCAGAGAGACTTGTTTTGGAGTATAAATCCACTGACCGTTCGCATTATAGAATCGGGTTTCTACGGAATTTATTGGAGTGTTATTTTTTAATTCAATTGTAATGACTACATCTTTGCCCCAAAAACCTACCCATTCATTATCGCCATAACGTTTGTCACTCCCTGAAACGCCGTTGATTAGACCTTGTGCGCCGCTTCCTACATAGGTTTTGTTTGGCTGCTCACTAAAAGTAATTTCCTGACCAATGCCTTTGTGTAAATTTACAGTTTTTGTAAACAGATTCCCTAGAGGCTTGCCCAAGGCATTAAATGTTTGAGCTTTTACAGTCATGGATTTGTCAATTAAAATGGGGCCTTTAAATTGATGGTCTTTTGAAAATGTAGGAGCTAACGCGTCTGTCGAATAATAGATGTTATAGTTGTTAGATGCTTTTTGGAGTTTCATATACACATGATCGGTTTTATTAGTTACCCTGCCCTGAATGTCATAAAAATGATTTGCATACGTATAGCCCAAAGCCTCTAAATGTGTTTGAAATCGTTCAACATTCTTCGAAAAAATCTCATAATTTTTTAATTCTGAACGGGTCCATAACACTTCACTCATAGCCAAAATTCTGGGAAACAACATGTATTCAACTTGCTCTGGGGTTGACATATATTCTGTCCAGACATTGCCTTGTGCACCCAAGATGTACTTAGATTCTAATTCTGTCAATTCTTCTGGGATGGGATTGAAGGCATACACTTTTTCCAAAGGCAAGTATCCTCCTATAGCCAAAGGTTCGTCTTCGTGATCTGATTGATAATAGTCAAAATAGCAATGGGAGGTGGGTGTCATGATGACGTTGTGCCCTTGTTTTGCAGCTTCTATGGCACCATTCGTACCCCGCCAAGACATAACTGTAGCGTTTTTGGCTAAACTCCCTTCTAAAATTTCGTCCCAACCGATGATTTGTTTTCCTTTACTGTTAAGATAGTTTTCAATGCGTTGGATAAAATAGGCTTGTAAGGCATTTTCATCCTTCAATTTTTCCTCTCGCATTCGTTTTTTACAAGATGAACATAGCTTCCATTGTGTCTTTGGAGCTTCGTCTCCACCAATGTGAATATAGGGTCCAGGGAATAGCGTTACAACTTCATCCAAAACAGTTTCTAGAAAATCAAAAACGGGTTCTTTGGTACAATAAATGGTTTCAAACACGCCCCACTTTTGAGCTACTGCTACTGGTTGTTCTTGACAACTTAGATGTGGATACGCCGCTATAGCTGCTAGACTGTGACCAGGCATTTCAATTTCTGGAATAATTGTAATTTGTCTTTGTTGGGCATAAGCAACAATTTCTTTGACCTCTTCTTGAGTATAATAGCCACCATGACGCTTTCTGTCGAAGTGTTGGGGTTGTTTGTTATAATGGCCAACAAGCGTTTGGTCTCTAAATGCAGCTACTGATTGTAATTTTGGAAACTGATTTATTTCGATTCTCCAGCCTTGATCATCCGTTAAATGCCAATGAAAAGTGTTCATTTTTAATAATGCTAAAGCATCAATATAGGATTTGATAAAGCTAATTGGGAAATAATTCCGAGAGACATCTAAGTGCATTCCACGATAAGAAAATACAGGAGCATCTTTAATTTCTATTGCAGGAATTGAAATCGTGGAGTAGGAGTTGCTTATTATTGGTTTTTTTGGGGGTAATAATTGTCTTAGTGTTTGAACTGCATAAAAGGCACCTGCTTCTGTTTTTGCTTTTATTTCGATATGCTTTGAGCTGATGTTTAGTTCATACCCTTCTTTATTTTTTATGGTGAGATCTTTGGTAAGTTGGATTGTTTTGTTCTTGTCAGTATTTGTTGAAGCAATTCCAATTTGAGTTAAATATTGTTTTAAAAACGAGGCGGTTTGTTCAAATTCTGGGCAACTTGAAACATAAACTTGATTTTCTATCTCAAAAACTCCTTGCTTTTCAACAACTGAATTTGGTTGAGGTATGATGGCAATTGATCTTGGTGGTTGGATTGTTTTTTTAGGCTCACAAGTGTATAGTAAACCCACGCATAACGTTCCAAGTACTAGTATGATTGGCATTACATTCTTCCTCATAGATCTAATTAATTTCAATCAAAACAAAATTGTATTTTTTTATTTATGTCGTGGTAGTAAAGATAATGAAGTTGAGCTATCAATCTCACCTTTCCAATAAAATTCTATGGGACTTAGATGTTTCGGACACGATTTTTTGTTCCAATCTTGAAACTGATTCTGAAGCGTCTAAATCTAAATAATCTCATTTTGTGTAATAGAAATTTTGCATGAGGTCTGTATCGTTTACCAATTCAAAAGAAAAAACCCTTGATTAAACTAGTTAATCAAGGGTCTTGAGTAATTAAAGTGGAGCCAAAGGGAGCAAAATCGAACTATTTTGGGGAGGATTTGTGTAAAATTGATGTTGAATATTTAGACTAATTGACAAAAATCAATAAACAAACAATAATTGAACTCACCACCCCTAAAATTTGATATTTTGTTAGGCGTTCACCGAATAATATGATTGACACAATCATGCCGCCAACTGGATGAAAGTTTGAAATTAAATTTACTTTATATATTTCTATGACCGTGTAGCTGTAAAAAAATAAAATCACTGCAAAAGCAGATAAAACACTTAATGCTAAAATTTTAATATCAAAGTATATTTTAAAATCGATTCTTATTTTTTTTATATAATATCCAAAACAAAGAAATATAAATAAGATAGTTATCTCTTGAATAAATATAGTTGTTTTAAATCCAATTTCTTTGATTGGAATTCCCGCTAAAGGATATGCAATACCAAAACATAAGGATGCTAAAAGCCCATAAAGCAATCCTTTTCTGAGTTTAAAATCAAATCCGTTAAAACACAATACTGTTAAGATTGAGAGACCTATTTGGATAGTATAGTATTCCCATCGGATTGATTCTTCGAACAAAATAAAAGAGAATAATTGAGCAATTAAAAGCGTAAATATATTTAAATAAAGCACGTTTGTTGTTGTTTCTAAACTGAAAGCTTTCACTAGAAAATAGAGTCCAAATCCCGCAATAACACCAGTTAATATCCCCATAGCAATCATTGGTATATTAAATTTAAAGTGTTGAATATCGGTTAACAAATACAAACCCAATATTAGAGTGGTAAGCACAGTTCTATGCAATAAGACTTTGTGAAGTCCATGATGCAAAACACTAGGCCTCCATAGTGCATCTGCGAATCCGAAAAACAATACTCCAAGAACAGCAGTTATCATATGTTAAAATAATTAATCAAGTAGTCTTCGGTAAAAAACTTTGGGTAGAGATATTTGGCTGATTCTATATACTTAGTTTTATAAAACTCCTTATTTGCTTTTGAGTTGTGGTATTTGAGAATGTAAACATATTGCAGCATAAAAGTCTCATAGGGTCGTGAAAAATTATCAAATGAAATGGATTTCAACCAAAAGTTTAAGTTATTGTAATCTTTATGATATTTATACAAGATCATAGCCATCAAGCCAAAGTGCTCGTAATGTTCAAATTTATAAAAGTTATCATATTTTGTATTGGGTTCAAATTTATTTAAAATCCATGCCATAACCTCAAAATTTCTTGTGACTATTGCTGTAGTTATGATTTCATAATAATAATCAATATTGATTTTGTTTCCTTCTTGAAATTTTTGATGATAGTTGTATAGTATTGAAGTCAAGTCTTCTGGTACGTGAAATAATTCTTGAGCAATTACCCTACTTTTAAGTATGGGGTGAAAATTTGAATTTAATTTTAGTTTAAACATTTGATTCTCTTTTTCATTGTTGAGGTACATATATAAATTTAAAACCCCTTTACAAAACTGGCTAATGTCTTCTCTGTCACAATGTTTTTTGATGATTTTTATGCAGTCTCCGTAATAGCTGTTTAAATGTTCATAATCCACATAAATAGTGATGATCAAATCCAAAAAATTATCATTCAAAATAAGTGATTTTACTTCAACAGATTCTAAATCAAATGTTTTTAGAAGTGGACCAATACAGTTGCCAAAATAGGCGACGTCATCAAAATCAAAACGGCTAAAATTCATTTGATCTAAACTAAATATTTGCAACAAAATATTATAGTCTTTAGTTAACATTAACTCTCGAACGATTTGCGTTAACTTTAGGACAAAATCTCTATTGGAATGTAAGTTGTTTTTAATGAACGTTAATAAACTCTCTGGGCGTTCCATTAAAGAGACCATATAGAACTCTTCTTTCCATCGGTTTTTCAAATGGAAATTCATTACAAAATCATTGTAACTCTTAAAACCATTAAACACCGACAAAGTATCTAGAGTGTAATTACTAGGTTTAACGGTTTTTACAATTCCAAAAAATCGTCTCAGGGTATTATAACTGATTTCGATTCCAGTTTCAGTATAAATAATTTCACTTAACCTTCTTGAACTGTTATAGTTTTCAATTTTTAGGCCTAATTTTTTTTGAGTGATTGTTTTTAAAATCTTAATCATAATTTAAATGTACAATAGATGTACAAAATTACAAGATATATCTCAATATATTTACGCATTAACCTTTATAATTATATTTTGAAAAAAATCATAGCATTACAAATAATATTTATCTTATCATTTAATCTGTTTTCTCAATCTAATGGTGATGTGATACATACGTTTGGATTAACTCAAGGTACACCCTATCTAGGATCCAACCCATATCAAATCTACGCTGTTCATTCAAATGAAGATGGCTCGAGTTTTGTAGCCGCAGGTTTAGATAATTTTACTCAATTTAACGGTCATGCAGTAAATAGTAAAATTTTAAAACTAACTCCCAATGGTTATATAGATTATTCTTTCGATTGTAGTCAAACATATAACCAAAGAACTAACAAAATTGAAGAATTGGATAATGGCTCCATACTTATTTCTACAGACGGTAGTACCTCTCAAAATAATGGACAGTTAGGGTTATATATGTTAAACTCAGATGGTAGCTCGAGTCAGTATTTTAATGTAGGACCAATTGGCTTTAACGGCGATGTTAATGATTTTGCTGTTCAAGAAGACGGAAAAATAATTGTTGTTGGAGATTTTTTTGAATTCAACGGTCAATCAGTAGGTAAGGTTGTTAGATTAAATTCTAATGGGTCATTAGATAATTCATTTAATTTTAATGTCTCTCTTGTAGCTTCCGGATTTTATGGCCCACGTATTGAATGTGTGGCAATTGACTCACTTGGTAGAATTCTAATAGGTGGTATTTTTTCTGGGTCCATAATTAGATTAAGTTCTTCAGGGTTATTCCAGAAAAGATTTGCACCAACTGGAGAAAGAGGATTAACTATGAGACGAAATAATATTAATGGTAATGATTATTTTGGTGACGGATGGGTAAAAGATTTAGTTATTACCGATAATAACCAAATTATTGCCGTAGGTGAATTTGAGGCATACGGAGACGAGGCGTATGATTTAGAAAATATTGTTCGGTTTTATGGATCAGGATCTTTAGATTATAATTTTCTTGGTTCGAATGCGTTTTCTGACACTGTGCACTTCATTGAAAAACTCGGAGAGAATAATTATTATTTAACTGGGGGATTTACGAGTTTTCAAGACACTACTGTAGGACGCGCTTGTGTTCTCGATCTAGATGGAAACTTAAATACATCATTTAATAACGGTTCGCTATTTGATGGTTATGTGAGAAGTGCTTCTGTTAATTCATCTGGAAGAATTATTAATGGAGGTGATTTTGAATACTATAACAATCAATATGTTGGGGGTTTTACAAGTTTTTCAATGGATGGCTTAAGCCACTATAATTTTAATGGATTTAATGGTGGAGTTTTAGGTAGCAAAGTATTTGGTGATGATATTTATGTTTTTGGTGTTTTTGATAATTTTAGAGGTCAAGAAATTAATGGATTGGTAAAATTTAATAGTCAAGGGGTTTGGGATGAAGAATTTAATATTGGCACAGGATTCAATGGCATTGTCAAAGACATCACTAAACTTCCAAATGGAGATCTTATTGTTGTTGGTAATTTCACAGAATACAATAACTTAAGCTCTAAAAGAATTGTAAAACTCCACTCTAATGGAGATATTGATGAAAGTTTTCAAAACAATATTGGATTTAATGATGATGTATATAATATCGAATTAATTGAAGAAGAAAATGCTATTTTGGTTTCTGGAGCCTTTACGACATACAACAACTCTTCAAGAAAAAAGATAGTTAAGTTAAATTTTGAAGGCTCTATTTTACCGTCTGGTTTAAATTCAGTTATGTTTAATACTCAAGATGCATATATCAATGAAATAATTTCGTTTAACTCCGAATTCTTGGTGAATTTAAATTCTGGAGCAATAAAATTAATAGACTCTAATGGAGCACAAAACCAAAATTTTAATAACATTTATATACCAAATGTAACAGACATTAAAATTAGCCCAGATAATAAAATTTTAGTTTCTAACAGTACTCCTCCGTATATTCAACGCTATAACTCTGATGGTACAGTAGATGACACTTTTTTGTTTGCTTCAACAAGTTTATACCCTATTGGACACACAGATAGTTTTTCCCCTACTGATGTTAAATCCTTAAGTATTGATCAATACGGTAATATTTTTGCTGGGGGAAATTTTAATTATTTTGAAGATAGAGAAACAGGTCAACTATCTCCTCAAAATAATTTCATAGTTTTAAATGCAAATGGAATTAAAGTTGATGATTTTGACATTGGAGAAGGTTTTAATTCAAGAGTTTATACAATTAATCTGTTCGAAAACAAGATTTTTGTAGGAGGAGATTTCATTAGTTATGACTCAAGCTTAAGTTCTAACCTAATAAGTCTTTCTTATGATAGTCAGTCTTTATCAAATTACGAAATTCCGATCATAACTATTTTGGGTCAACCAAACGTAACTATTGAGGTGGGATCTTCTTATACTGACGCTGGTGCAACTGCGACTGATAATTCTGGTAGTGATATTAGTACTGACATTGTAACAAATGGAGCAGTAAATAGTGGTGTTTTAGGAAGCTACACAATAACATACGATGTGACAGATGAAAATGGAAATATCGCGAGTTCTGTAACAAGAACTGTAAATGTGGTAGATACTACAAATCCAACAATCACACTAAATGGTCAAGAAGAAATGACCATTGAAGTGGGGTCAACATATATTGATTTAGGCGCATTAGCAAGTGATAATTACGATGGAGACATTACTGATAGTATTTTAACTGTGAATAACGTTGATGTGAATACAATAGGGACCTATGTCATAACATTTAATGTAAGTGATTTGAGCGGAAATAATGCAGATGAAGTAACAAGAACTGTAAACGTAACATCTAATCTTTCTGTTGATGAGAATATTAAAATTAGTTTAAATATTTACCCGAATCCGACTCGGAATATTTGGAAGATTAGTTCATCAATAGTTCCTGAGTCAATTGAATTGTACGATGTTGTCGGTCGAAAGTTGTTTTCAGTACCTTTAAAATCAAAAGAATTTGAAGTTAATGGTAGTTTCCTTCCAAATGGAATTTATTTTATGGTTATGAATGGTGAAACAATAGGAAGATTAATTAAAAATTAATTTTTATTTTTTTTATTTTCATAAGTCACATAATTTTAATAGTCTCAACAGCTCAGATTCGGAATATAGGTCTTATTGAAAATGCATTTCTACATTTAGAAAATTTTAAAAAAAACCCCATACCAACAGTGCGATTGCGCATAAAAAGAAGCTGATAAGTTCGATTTTCCCAGAAAAAATAG
>TARA_B110000037_G_scaffold222325_1_pt1 | contig 19191 bp, 20 predicted proteins | sample TARA_B110000037 | Tara Oceans TARA_B110000037 (sample SAMEA4397196) | marine metagenome | biome: Polar Biome; feature: [MIX] marine epipelagic wind mixed layer (ENVO:01000061); material: water (ENVO:00002006), including particulate matter (ENVO:01000060) such as... | depth 10-100 m
TCCTTCGTTGCGCCTTGTTCCCGGAAAAAATCGCCTTCGCCCACCACTCCTTTTAAGAAATTCGAAGCACTAGGATAAACACTACATTCTTCACATCTGCGGCTCGCAACAGGCTTGTAGACAAAATCATCCCGATAAACAGGCTTCTCATTCCATGATTCCTTCTTGGCTGTCATGCACCCCGTCACCACAGTTTACCAGTCTGACCTTATGTTCCTTTGAAAGCATGGTCTTCTTAAACGCTTCGGATAGTTCGAAGGTGTTGTCGAGTATCGTGTAGTCGTAAGTGTTCGCCAGATTGATCGCCGGGCTCTGGTACCAGTTCCTAAAGGTGTTGCCTTCGATGACGATGGCGTGGGGTTCGTGTCGATCCGTTTCCAAGACGGTCCATCGGTCTTCGGGGATGGTGAAGGCGGCGGCGATCGTTCCGAACAAGGGTTTGTCCGCGATGCGCCGCACGAGCGTACATTCGGTGCCACGCAGGGGCCAGTCGCCGCCGCCGATGAAGGTGTTGTCGCGGATCGTGACATGATGGGCGATCGGGCCGAATTCCTGCCAAGTGTTCATCATGGCGATGGCGTGACTGCAGTAGTTCTCAAAGTGGTTTCCCTCGATAACACCGTGATGGCTCTTGAGCAGAAGGCCAAAACGAACGCCGTTCTTGAAGACGTTGTTTCGGACGACAAAGCCCGGCAGGCTCTCCGCTTCATTGAAGAAGGAGCAGTCCGTGCTCGAATTTGTTCCCGCAGCGATCCACGGAAGTTCCTGGTCCAGCGTGACCCGCGTGCCATGGGAAGAGGCGACTACCTTTACTGCCGTCGGCCGGGCGATCACCTGTTTGCGTTTTGGATCGACGACGACAAGCGTATCTCCCACTTGCACAGGAAAGCGGCGATGTTCGGGCTTCTTCCGGTAATGTTGCAAACTCAAAGAGCCGCTGAAACGATGGTTGGGGCGGATCAGGTCGAAAGTCCTTGCGTCGACGACATTGATACACATACCGCGTCCACCTTTGATCACGAGGTTGTCGTCGGCGATGGCATTGAGTTCACAGTTCTCGATCCACGGTCCGGCTCGGCCTCCGGCAAAGAATATCCCGTCCGCGCCGGTCGCTTGCCAGGCTCCGGGCGGCGGAACGATGCGGACGCCGATCAGATTCACTTCGCCATTCCCGCCGCCACTGATGCCCGCTGCCGAGGCGGCATGAATGGTGATGTTGTGCAGCGTGAGTTGTCGGCAATTCCCCATGTTGATCTGCCCTCCATCGGTGCGAGCGGTCTGCACAAACGGATCGCCGGCTTCGACGTACTTCAGGCACCCGGGGTTGTAGATGGCCATGGTGAAGCGGCGGTTGCCGAGGCGAGTCCAGCCGTTGACATAGAGACGATACTCGGAAGACTTCTTGTATTCTAGCGGATTCGCGCGGTCCTTGACGAACATCGCCTTGGTCTCCGCTTCCCGAAAGACCTTCTCATCGAGATCGGGGAAGCCGTCCGCCAGCTCGACCTCGATCGTTGCCGCGCGGCGGTCGACCTTGCGAATCCATCCCTGCGTAAAGGGGGGGCGCGTGTAGTCGACGGAGAAGTTTCGCAGGATGACGTTTTCGGCGCCGCCGATTCTCATAAAAAGCTTCTGGGGATCTTCCACCTCGAATCTCGCACCGCCGCCTTCGACCACGACGTTCTTTAGGCCGTCCAGCCTCAGGGCATGGCGTTCGGCATGGCCCTTCAGAACATACGTCCGCTTTTCAAAGACGACGCGGCAGGGGCGAGAGGTCTTTGCCGCCAGGGCAAATGCCGCCTTGATGGCGGCCAGATCATGCCCGAAGTCGCGGACCTTGATGTCCACCTCGGTGCGGAGATTCAGCAGCGGAGCGGCGCGGGCAATCGCGACTGTCGAGTCGTCCTTCTCCCTTTCCTTGGCTTTTCCTTCATTACCGGAGGTCACCTTGGGCGATCCGTCAGTTTCGGCTCGGCCCTCGAGCCCGAACAGCAGGCTCGCCACGACGGCAGCCAGAATGAGGCCGATCAATGTTTTCTTCACTTCGTATCTCCAGCTCAAGGACTGACAGGACATTTGTATTCTCACTTCCTGAGAATAGTCGCTTGGCGAGATTAACTCAAGTCCTACACCAATTTTCAATATTCCGCGATCATGGTATTACCGTTCTACAGACGCAGTGCCATGAACCGACGAACAGGAAACATGCGACAAAAGGCCTTAAAGGAATGCAGCCATTCTGCAGTTGGTGCTCTGCCATCGCCATCTGAAATTCGCGCTCCGATAGCTAACCTGCTGTTCCGAAATTCCGTGCTGGAATCGCAGGTTCGTCTTTGGATTTTTTCGGGAGGCAAAGGAGGGCTTCACTGACGAGGAAGAAGAGGACGGCGATGAGGAAGGCGCGCCACATGTCGGTGGAGAGGGAGGGGTCTGAGGCTTGGCCTGCTTGGTCGAGGAGCCGGTAGTTGGTGCCTTCGAGCATGGTATCTAGCTCTTCTTTTCCGGCGACTAGGAGGTCATCTTCTCTAAGGGGGCGGTTGATGGCGATGGTGCGGTCGCCGAAGCGAAAGACCCCCGCGTCGCCTTCCGAGGAGTCGGTGGAGAAATCATCGATACGGGTGCGGGTTTCGCCGGCGATGGGATTTGAGCCGTCGGAAGCGACTTCCGCGAGGTAGGACGAATCGAAGCGTTCGGCGCCTAGGGCGAGGATGCGTTGGATGGCGGGGAGAAGGACGTCCGCGTCGCCTAGGTTCGACCATGTGTAGTCCGGGATACTGCCCAGAAGCCAGAGGGTTCCACGGTCTACTATTTTCCTAGTAATAAATGCTTCGCCGTCTTCCCAGCGGGCGAGGACGGCGGCGTCGCCTTCTGGAATGGCACGTTTGATCGCGCGGAGTCGCTCGGCGGGGATTGGTGCCCCGTCGATGCCGTCGCGGAGAGGGCCGTCGGATTTGTTCCATTCCTGGAGGATGAAAAATTTCCCGGTTTCTGCGAGCGTGACGGGTGTCCATTTCATGCCGAGGAAATCACCTGTGGATTCCGCGGGAGTGGGAAGCAAGACGAGCTGGCCTCCGCTGCGGAGGAAGGGGGAAAGGACGTTTGCGTTCTCACCAGTGGGCAGGGGCGCAGCCCAGAGGATCATCGCTACATCCGAGGTCGGCGTGGTGGCGAAAACAGCTGGGTCTATCCTCTCGGCGCTTTGCTTTTCGAAGCCGGGAGGTGCAGCGGCAAGGGCGAGGTATTTTGCGGCTTCACCAGCCGGGGCAACGATGAGGGTTCTCACTGGTCGTGCCGGGCCGTAGGCGAAGAAGACGGAGTTATCGCGTGGGTTTCCATCGGCGGGAATGGAGATCCAGCCGTGGCCGGAGCTGCTTTCATCGGAAATTTTGATCCGTTTCTGTAAGGCGAGGGACTGGCCTGGAACCGTTACAGAATCAGTGCTGCGCGCTCCGCCGAGGCTGGTTGTGACAGGAAGGGAGAGCGATCCGCGGCTTTCTTCGGAGCGGAGGAGTTCGAGATCGAGGAGGAGGCCGTCTGCGGTGCGGCGGGTTCCGAGCAGGCGCAGGGAGGTGTTCGGCGCGTTGCTGCCGGTGAGGGAAAGGACGCGGACGGCGGGCTTCTCCTGAAGAGACGCGAGGCTTGCCTGGACGGCGGCCCAGCGTTGGTCACTGGGTTGCCAGTTTGATGTTTGGAGATCGGAGGCGAGCCAGACTTCCGAGCGACCGGTTGAGCCCGAGAGGACTTCGGTTGCCGTGGTCATCAGGGTGGGGAAATCGGCAATAGAATCGGTGGCTGCGGTGGCGGAAATTTCCGCTAGGACGTCGGGGGAGGGGATTTCCTGGGGCTTACCGGATGCACTGTCGATGAGGACGAGGCGGGGGTTTCCGAGATCCGCCATCGCGTCGCGGACTTTTTGAAGGACGATCTCGCGTTTCGCAGCCTGTCCGTCGCCGGAGCGGAGTTCCATGGAGGCACTGCGGTCGAGAACGAGAACTACTGTATCTATCGTACCTGCGCCCCAGCCCAAAAGTCCTGAAACAACAGGACGAGCGGCAGCGAAGGCGAGCGCGGCAATGCCAAGTGCGCGGCAGGTGAGGATGAGGATGTGCTTGAGTTTCTTCTTTCCCCGGGACTCGCGAGTGGCTTTGAGGAGGAACTGCATTGCTGCCCACTGCACCGTCTTGTGGCGGCGTTTGTTGAGCAGATGGATGATCACGGGAACGCTCGTGGCGGCGAGGAACCAGAGGAGGAATGGGGTGAGAAAGGTCATGCTTTGTGGGAAACTTTAAACTTTAAACTTTAAATTTCAAACTCCAAGGGAAGAGATTATTCGGGACGGCTCCTGCGGCGGAGCAGGTCTCGGATGGATTTAGGATTTCCTCTCTGGGCGAGCACCGCATCGATAAAAATTGTCTCATCGACAATGCGGTAGTAGATCGAGAAAGGAAAAGTTTTTGCCAGCAAGCGGTGGAGCCCGAAGACGTTCCGATGAAAACCATGATGGATTAGAAGCGAGTCGATGTCGGAACTGATGGAGTCGAAGAAGTAATCGCCAATTCCCGGTTGTTGCTTCTCGTAGAAAGCATATCCATCGAAGAGGTCTTCCTTCGCCCGATCAAGAACCACGATTTTTACACCATTCTTGCTCTCAGTTCATTTTTCACCTGGTTCCAGTCTTCGTAAATAGCGTCACCCGATTCGATGAGTTTCATGCGTTCGTCGAGAACCGGTTCATGCCACGCGGGGGGGGGCTCAAGCTCGAAAGTATCGTGGAGACTGGACCAAAGTGCTTCCATTACTGCCAGCTTTTCCGTTGTCGATAGTGTCGGAATGATTTCGCAGACGTTGGACATGGGATTAGAATAGCATCGCGGGAGGGATTGGCGAGGAGATAGGGAGCTGGAATTCCTTTGTGCTTTATCGGGGCAAGGTCCACCTTTTTCCCGAATTCCAGAACAACGTGAACGACGAACTCTCATTTATTTTCAATATCCCGGCGACCGATCCTTTGGGAAAGCTGGCCCTGACCGGGAAATTCCGCGCCATGGAGGAGCAGGTGGTTTTGCATTACTGGCGAGCCTTCGAAATTTCCCACTAGAGGCTTGTAATCGACGGCTTTGAGGTGATTGAAATCCTTAACCCATCCGCTCGTGTCCTAGGCTGTTCTGGCTCCCCATTCCTCTCCAAGCTCTTCTGCGGAACAAATCTGAAAAATAGAAAATATGCTTAAGAGGCAAATGAAGAAATGAGGCAGTTTCACGATGGGCGATATTTTCCGGCGCAAGTCTGTTAGTGCTTCGCTTTCGGGAGACGGGCGGTGAGGAACTCGCGGAGGAGGGGCTCCAAAGGGGCGTCGGTGGTGACGAGCTGATAGTCGGCGGAGGCGTCGTGGGCTTTTTCGCGGACGTTTTTGAGAAAATCTTTAAGCGCGGTCTGGTATTCGTCGGCGATGAGGTTTGGCTCGGCAACGATGGAGGTGCCGTCCTCTAGATCGACGAAGCGCTGAGGTCGGTCGAAATTGAAGCCGATCTCCTGCGGATCCATGAGGTGGAAGAGGGAGATGTCGTGCTTGCGGTAGCGGAGGTGCTGGAGGGCTTCGGAGAGTTCCTCGGTATCGGTGAAGAAATCGGAGAGGATGACGACGAAGGCGCGCTGACTGATCTTTTCCGCGATGACGTGCAGGGCTTCGAGGAGGCCGGTTTCGCCGGATGGCTCGATCTCTTCTATCGTGCTGAAGAAGCGCTCCAGGTGGGCGGCTCGGCGCGAGGGGGGCACCTCGAGGTGGAGCTTGTCGGTGCAGATCGAAAGGCCTGCGGCGTCACCTTGGTTGACGAGAAGGTAAGCCAACGATGCGGCGATGCGGCGGGCGTATTCGATTTTCGTCACCTGTCCGGGGCTACTGAAATTCATCGAGCCTGAGGCATCGATGACGAAGTAGGCACGGAGGTTCGTATCGGCTTCGAATTCTTTGATGTAGAATCGGTCGGAGCGGGCGAAGGCTTTCCAGTCAAGGCGGCGGGTGTCATCACCGGGCACATATTTCCGGTATTCGGCGAATTCTACGGAGGAGCCACGGTGAGGTGAGCGATGTTTCCCTGCGACGTTTCCCATCATGGGAACGCGGGACTCGATGGGGAGGGAGCCGAGGCGGGATAACAATTCGCTGTCGATGAAAGAGTGAGTGCTCATTTGGGTTGGCTTTTTGAGTAAGGAATGAGGACGAAGAATGAGAGCGCTAGACTTGAGAGATTGCGTAGATAGTAATTCCCCATGTGCCTAGCAGGCCGATAAGAACACCTGAGATCAAAATCCACCAAATGTTTAATCTGGTAAGACTGTAGCCGACAAGACACGCAGTCGCCGGAATAGACAAAATCATCAAGCCTTCTAGGGTTACAGGTAAATCTAAGATGACTCTGCTTAGAAGTTTGAGGCCGCCGATGTTTAGAATGACGACGATCAATGTCAGAACGGCACCCAAGCCTGCTACGAGGCATCTCGTTGAGGGCTTCGTTTCCGCCATAATTGCTTCCATTGTGTTCGTGTCTTCTACTCAAATTTGTATTTAACCTTCGAATAGAAAAATAGAGATCAACGTGGTGCTGTTCAGCTTTCCTGCATTTCTGAAATCAGCTTCTGGATGATTTTTTTCGAAGTCATTCCTTGAGACTCGGCTGCGAAATTCGTGATGACGCGGTGGTTGAGGACGGCGGGGGCGACGGCTGCGAGGTCTTCTAGCGAGGCCATGTATTTTCCGCGTAGGGCGGCGCGGGCTTTGGCTCCGAGGATGAGGTATTGGACGGCGCGGGGGCCGGCTCCCCAACCGACGGTGTCCTTGATCCACTGCGGGGACTCTGGCTCTGCGGGGCGGGTTTTGCGGACGATCTCCACGGCGTAATCGTAAAGGTGGTCGGGAACCGGGACGCGGCGGACGAGCTGCTGGAAGGCGATGATTTTTTCACCGTTGATGAGTTTGGAAAGCGCGTGTTTGGCGGCTCCGGTGGTTTCGCGTGCGATGCGTTTTTCCTCCTCTGCAGAGGGATACTCCACCTCGATGAGGAACATGAAACGGTCGAGCTGTGCTTCCGGGAGTGGGTAGGTGCCTTCCTGCTCGATGGGGTTCTGGGTGGCGAGGACGAAGAAAGGCGGCTCGAGAGCGTAGGTTTTCCCTAGGACGGTTACTTTTTGTTCGCCCATGGCCTCAAGCATTGCGGACTGAGTTTTAGCAGGGGCACGGTTAATTTCGTCGGCAAGGAGGAGATTTGCGAAGACAGGGCCTTTCACGAACTCGAACTCACGTTTGCCGTCCACCCCGGATTCCTGGATGATGTCCGTGCCGGTAATATCGGCGGGCATGAGGTCTGGAGTGAACTGGATGCGGTTGAAGGAGAGATCGAAGGTTTGGGCGACAGAGGAAACGAGGAGTGTCTTGGCGAGGCCGGGGACACCCATGAGTAGGGCGTGGCCGCGTGCGAAGAGGCAGATGGCGAGTTTTTCGATAACCTCGTCCTGACCGATGATGGTTTTCGCGAGTTCGGCTTTGAGAGAGGCGTATGTTTTTCCTAGTTCGTCGATGGCTGCGACGTCGTCCGGTGGCAGTTGGAAATTCGAATGTTCGGTGATGGATTCTTCGATGTCTTCGATGAGTGTCTCAGCTGGGATTTCTGCGGGTGCTTCTGAATGGGTATCCATAGATAAAATAATTCTTTGCAGAAACTACGAGGCATGTCGGGTTTGTCGAGAAGGGATGCCGAGTAAGAGGAAACTAGTGTTTGTGAATCGAGTTTTCATAAAAAATCGGGGTTTGAATGATATTTTTTTCCATTTCCGGCTTGCCAGTGTTCGGGCTTCTGCTAAATCACCCGCCCTGCGGGGCTTCCGGAAAGTTACGGATCGCCTCGCTTCACGTGAACTCCCGCAACAAATGGCACGCATTCTAGGCATCGAAATCCCCAACGAGAAGCGCATCGAAGCTTCTCTTACTTACATGTTCGGCATCGGCAGCTCTTCAGCTAGTCGCATTCTCGAACACGCCGGCATTGATCCGGATATCCGCACCGGTCAACTTACTGAAGACCAGCTCGTCAAGATCTCGCAAGTGATCCAAGCCGAGTCCATCATGGTCGAAGGCGATCTCCGCCGTGAACGCGCTTCCCAGTTGAAGCGCCTCACTTCCATCAACTGCTATCGCGGTATCCGCCACAAGCGCGGCCTTCCCGTCCGAGGCCAACGCACACGCACCAACGCTCGTACCCGCAAGGGCAAGAAGAAGACCGTTGGCGTTAAGAAGTAACAAGCGAGTTACGGAGTAACATTTTAGGGAGAGTTTGAAGCTTTCCTTACAGATCCAGACATATGTCCGAAGAAACAAACAAAACAGAAGCTGAAGAAGTAGCGGTTCCCGCTGCCGAGGCCAAACCCGAAACCCCTGCCGCCGCTCCAGAAGCAAAGCAGGAACAAGAATCCGCAAAGACGGATGAAGCATCCGCAAAAACGGATACCACATCCGCAAAAACGGATGAAGCACCTGCCACCAAGGCAGATGATGCGAAGAAAGCCGCTCCTGCTGGTGAAGCACCTGCGGCTCCCGCCCTCAATCCAGATGGCACCCCGAAGAAAGAGCAGAAGAAGGATATCTTCGCTGAAATCGGTGGTGGCGAGGAAGAGATCAAGATCCACAAGGCGAAAGGTTCGAAGAACATCGCTCGCGGTATCGTTCACGTGACGGCTACGTTCAACAACACACTTGTCAGTGTGACTGATCCGAGCGGCAACTCCATCGGCTGGTCGAGCGCCGGCAAGATGGGCTTCAAAGGTTCCCGGAAAAGTACGGCATACGCCGCGCAGGTTGTTTCTCAAGACGCATGCCGCCAAGGTATGGGTCACGGCTTAAAAGAAGTCGACGTCCGCGTTAAAGGTCCCGGCTCCGGCCGTGAAGCTGCAGTCCGTGCCGTCCAAGGTCTCGGACTCGACATTCTCTCGATCCGCGACGTCACCCCGATCCCGCACAACGGTTGCCGCCCTAAGAAAGCTCGCCGCGTTTAATCCAACATTTTAAACACTTAACTTTCCCAGACTCATGGCACGTTATACAGGTCCCCGCACCAAAATCTCCCGCCGCTTCGGCGTAGCCCTTTTCGGCCCTTCCAAATCCTTGGAACGCCGTAATTTCCCACCAGGCCAGCACGGTGTCCGTGCAGGTCGTAAGAAGAAGTCGGAATACTCCGTCGCTCTCGGTGAAAAGCAAAAGCTCCGTTTCCAATACGGTGTCCTCGAGAAGCAATTCCGCGGATACTACCAGGAAGCAGCCCGCCGCCGTGGTATCACCGGTGTCATCATGCTCCAGCTTCTTGAATGTCGCCTCGACAACATCTGCTTCCGCGCAGGCTTCGGCAATTCCCGCCAAGCCGCTCGCCAGATGGTTAACCACGGCCACGTTCTCGTGAACGGCACATGCGTTGATATCGCAAGCTATCAAGTGAAGCCGGGTGACAAGATCAAGGTTGGTGCAAAGCCATCTTCCCAGCAGCTTGCTCTGCGCATGCTCGATCTCACCCAAGCCGTTCCAGCATCGGACTGGCTCGAAGTGGAACGCGAGAAAATGGAATGCATCATGTCACGCATCCCTGAGCGTTCCGAGATCGACCCACAGGTCAACGAGCAGCTCATCGTCGAGCTCTACTCCCGCTAATCCGTTAGCACTGAGTTTTCAAAAAACGTCCGGAGGAAACTCCGGGCGTTTTTTATGTAGTGGAGCGCGGACTTTAGTCCGCAGCCATACCCCATCTGCGGACTAAAGTCCGCGTTCCTCAGCGCTCCGTGAGGAAGGAGCGCTTGGAAAGTTCCGCATATTTCCCATCTCTCGCGAGAAGCTCGGAGTGGGTGCCTTGCTCGATGACTTGGCCTTTTTCGAGGACATAGATTCTGTCCGCGTTCTGGATGGTGGACAGCCTGTGGGCGATGACGAATGCGGTGCGGTTTTCCATCAGGCGGTCTAGCGCTGCCTGGATCTGATGTTCGGTTTCCGAGTCGACAGAAGCAGTAGCCTCGTCCAGCAAGAGAATAGGCGCGTCTTTGAGAAGTGCTCGTGCGATGGAGAGACGCTGCTTTTCACCTCCTGAGAGTTTCACTCCGCGTTCACCGACATTGGTTTCAAGTCCTTCGTCGAGTTGGAGGACGAATTTGTCGCCGTTCGCAGCTGTAAGTGCTTTCCAAATTTCTTCATCTGTTGCACCGCGTTTCGCCAGTTCCAGGTTTTCGCGGACGCTGCCGTTGAAGAGAAATGGCTCCTGGGTGACGTAGGCGAGCTGGCTTCGGAGAGAGGTTTTATCGAGAACTCCGATCTCTTGTCCGTCTAACAGAATGCTTCCAGAGTCCTTTTCGTAAAAGCGGGCGAGTAGTGAAAGCACTGTCGTTTTTCCTGCGCCTGTCGTGCCGACGAGGGCGATGGTCTGGCCGGGCTCTGCACTGATCGATACACCGTGCAACGTTGGTTGATCCTGGTATCCGAAGGAAACGTCTTTGAACTCGACACGCCCCTTTACCAATCCTGAGATTATTTCCCCGCTGGTGGCGTTTGTTTCTTCATCGGCGTCGAGGATATCAAAGACCCGGTCTGCTGCGGCTCGTCCGGAAAGGAGCATCTGATTGAGGGAATTTAGGCGGTCGATGGGCTCGTAGAAAAGTGAAAGGAAAAGTAGGAAGGTGACGAATTCGCCCTCGGACAGTGAGCCGTTCATTACCTGCATACCGCCGACGCCTAGCACGAGAACGTAGCCGATCATCCGGGTGAACGACATTCCGGGCGAGTAGATCGCCCACCAGCGCATCATTCGCAGGGTTGCTTGGCGCAGATTTTCCGAGGAGCGATTGAATCGGGAATGCTCAACGGATTCAGCAGCGTAGCTCTTAATTTGGCGGATGCCGGCGATGTTGTCGTGAAGAAGGGAATTTAAGTCGGAGGTCGCCTCGCGTTGGTTGCGGTAGCGGTCGCGCCCGTGGGTGGCATAATACCAAGCTCCAAACGCAAGAAAGGGTATTGGAGCCGTTGCCCAGCCGGCGACAAAGGGGTTGAGGATATAGAGATAGATTCCAATTCCGAGCACTTGCAGAATGGCGATTACGCCTTGCTCAATCCCATCGATCAGCACCCGCTCCATGTTGGTGACGTCCTCGACCACGCGCGTCATCACATCTCCCGTTCTACGCGTATCAAACCAGTTCAGTGGTAGAGTCTGGAGTTTTCCGTAGAGATCGGAACGGATGTCGTAGATGACCTTCTGCTCAAAGTGATTGTTGATAAAAATCCGTGCACTATTCAATCCGTCCCGCGCGAGAAATGCCAATAGCGCCATGATCACCCAGTATAAGAATTCCTTGTGCCTAGAAGGATCTTTGAGGATATTGTCGACTGAGTAACCCGTGATTGTCGGGAAAACAAATAGTGCCGCCGTCATGCCGATGGCGCACAGGAGTTGTAGCGATGCCAGCTTTGGATAGCGTTTTAGATAGGAAAATACTCTGAGAATCGATTTCATCCGTGGGGCGGCACGCTTGTCGTGGGAGAGGGCTTTGTAAAGTCAAGCTTGTCCGGGATGAATCATTTTAAAATTTTAGTTACTTTGGCATTGCCGCGACCGAGCGAAACCCACTAGTCTGCTCACACACCCGGAATTTCCAGTTTCTACAAAACCCCATGGCCAACATTTTAGGTATTTTCACAGCAATTATCCTCGGAGTTGCGGCATTCGTCGCGGCTAAAAACAAGACCCGTCTCGCCGATGAAATTGTGAACCGTGACACTGAGTTACAGAGTCTTTCAACAAGCCAAGATCTTCTATTGGCTGCACAAAAGGTACTGGCTCAACTTCCTATCGACCGTGCGGAAATCGATGCCCAGGCAGCAGCGAAAACGGAGGAGGAAACCAAGCTCAAAGAGTCCAACGACGCGACCAAATCGCAGATCGTAACGAAGAACGCGAAGATCTCTAACAACACGCAGGAGCTTGAGGAGAGAACTGAGAAACTTTCCAAGGCCGGCGACATTGCCGACCTTGCCGGTAAGATGACAACTATGAGTGAGGAACTCGGGGAGCTCGACCAGAGCATTGACGCTAACAAGGCAACTCTTGCAAACCTTATCAAGCAAAACATTTCAACCCTGTCCGACGCAACGACTCGGAAGAAGGAACTCGACAACTATAGCAAAGGGGAATCCCTCGCATCCCTCAAAACACGCATACGTAGCATTTATCCGGCATGGGGATTTGTTACCCTTGCGGACGGAAATAACGGCGGAGTTCTTGCTAACTCAATTCTCAATGTCGTCCGCGGAGACGAGACCGTTGCTCGCTTGCTTGTCACCGCTGTTGAAAGCAGAAGCGCTACCGCCACCATCATCCCCGATTCAGTCGGTGAGGACGTAGTTCTTATGGTCGGTGATCGGGTTGTTCCCGGTTCCAAGGATGAGAAGAAAAAAGCCAGCAACTAAAGAATTACAGTTTTCTATAAAACACCTTTTTCAAAATCCATGAAATTCATTTTCCCAATCCTCGCCATCCTCGTCTGTCTCGGCGCCGCATATTTCACATGGACTGAGTCCGAGAAATTCACCGACGTTCAGGACAAACGACTAGTAGCGATCAGCACGAACAAATCGGTGACTGCCAAGGCTGATGTTGCCGGCAAGAACATTGCCGACGAGAAAGATTTACTTGAGCAATCAAAAGACTCCCTCGCCCTCGTGACTCAAAGCGTCAGCGCACTTGCCTCCGATGCGGTTACCTTGAAGAGCGACCTTGCGAAACTCGATGTCGAGCTTGAGGGACAAAACGCGCAATTTGCCGAACTCGAAAAAGCACTTAAGAAAGTTCAGGCGATCTTCGCCGCAATTGGCGAGGACGTGACCATGGAGACACTCCCTGTCAAAATTGCAGAGCTCGAAGAAGGCATTAAGGCCAAGCGCGCCAAAGTGGAAGATCTTGAGGCATTGATCGACGGTGCTAAAAGCAGTCTCGCCAGCAAGCAGGCCGACGTCAAAAGTCTTGTGAAGCGCAAAGGCGCTCGTAACAAGCGCATCGCCCGCAATGCAATGGAGGCACGAATCACAGCAGTCAACCAGGACTGGGGATTCCTTGTCATCGGTGCAGGTGCTAACTCCGGATTCACCCCGCAGACTACCCTTCTCGTAAAGCGTGACGGTCGCCTCATCGGCAAGGTCAACCCTTCCGCTATCGAGGCAACCCAGACAATCGCCGAGATTGATCTCAAGAGTTTGTCTCCAGGCGTCCGCATCCAACGGGGCGATAGCGTGATCCTCGCTAAGCCTGCTAGCAACTAATCAGTTGCATCCTGCTACTGCTTGCATTTGCTTCAAATCTCCGCTTCATTGAATCCATGAAACGCCTCCTTTTATTCGCATTCATCTCCGCTGGTTTCTCATCCTGTGCTGATAAGGAATCCGCAAAACCGGTAGGCCCCACCTCCGAGACCAGTAAGATTCCTTGGAATACGCCGATTGCCGGACAAGGTGGCGGACAGTTCAGCGCATTGCCGCAGAACCAATACCGCCGCTAATCCCGGTGATACGGGCTACCCGCCTTAATCGTGGCCAGCCTGTAGAGTTGTTCCAACAGGACGACTAGTGCCAACTCATGTTGCATCGTCATGCTTGAAAGTGACAGGGTCATGTCACAAGATTTCCGCAAGGTAGCCGTGTGTCCGTCCGCCGCTCCGATTAAGAAGGCGACTGTTTTCACCTCTCCCGCCATTTCCAGATCATCGATACGTTCCGCCAGCTTGCGGGTGGTCGGGGTATCGCCCCTCTCATCAAGTGCGATTCTGTAGCAGCCTGTGGATGCATCGAGAAGCCTGTCGGAAACGGCGTCCTTATCGCCAGCCTTCACGATTGCGAGTTCGTAGGATCCGTGTCTGCCCAGTCGCTTGAGATAATCTTCCACGGCCGTCTTGGCGTAGCCCAACGCTGGCTTTCCGGCCACGATCAATCGAAATCTCATGTGTGGAACCTTGCCCAAATCAATGTCCCGCTCCAGTCTCTTTTTACAGACTAAATCATGAGTGAAATTTACGAAAATCCTACCATTCTCGCGGAATATCTTCTTTTCCATTACGGCACTGCTGATGAGATCTTACCCACACTGGTTTCATGGCCTGCCGGGATGAAAGAAGCACTGGATTTTGCGGTGAGAACTCCTGCGCATTTTTCCAACGAAGGAGCGCAGCGTGGGCTCGATCTCGGTTGCGCCGTAGGGCGTTCGACCTATGAAATGTCCCGTAGTTGTAGCGAGGTTGTTGGGATGGATTTTTCCCATGCATTTATTGCTGCCGCAAAGCAACTGGGAGAAGGTCACAATGTTCCATACTCGCGCCGAGACGAAGGTCATGTTGAGACTCAGTTGAGCGGGGTTCTCCCGGATGGAGTATTTCCGAAAAGGGTTTCCTTTTTCCAAGGGGATGCGATGGATCTACCTTCAGATATTGGAACCTTCGACCGCGTCCATGCCGCGAACCTGCTTTGTCGCCTGGGTGATCCAGTGAAGCTCTTGGATCGTTTGCCTTCCTTGATCAATCCCGGTGGACAACTAATCCTTGCGACCCCTTGCACCTGGCTCGAAGGCTTCACCCCCTCTGATAAATGGCCAACTGGGAGCACTCTTTCATGGTTGAAAGAACATCTGTTGGAAAGCTTTGAGCTGATTACAGAAAAAGACGAGCCGTTCCTGATACGCGAAACGTCCCGGAAATTTCAGTGGACGCGATCAATGCTCACGGTGTGGCGGAAGCGTTAGCACGATATCGGGAAGGTTTTTTGTGACTACATTGGGGAAAGCTCAGGATTTCCTCTTTCGAAGAAACGGAGGTAGGTCGAGATCTTCTCCTTCGAAGACGTTTGGGTTCTCGCCTTCAAATCGCCCGCGTGGAGCGCTATCGAATGAAAGTTCGCTCTGTGAACCGGAGTTGTTCGGGTCGAGTTTCAAATTAGTCAGCGGAGTGCGCTCGGTGACAGCGTCATCCTCTGTAAGAACTTCTTCTTCGAGAGGATTTTCGGATTTCGGACTCTTGTCCTTCTGGGACTGTGCCTCGCCCCAGATCGTTTTGTTCACAGGCCTGTTTTTGGGAATCAGTATTGGGGGTGCGCTCGATTTTGATATTTCGGCAACTTCCGGATCCGCGGTTTCCTTGGATTCCTCTTCTTTCGCGTCTTTTTCCTCCGTTGATTTAGGCAGCGGGGCTTCTGGTTGAATCAATTCCGGCTCGGCAAAGGGACGATCTTCCTTATCCTGAGTCTCCGTTTCAGACGGTTCTTCCGGGAGTTCACTCTCGCTTTTATCCGGGATAGGATCCTGAAATTCCTTGTCTTTGCCTCCCTGAATACTTTCGCCAATCAATCGATCGATTTTATTCTTGGAGGATGGGATTTGGGCGGCCTTTGGCTTCGGCTTGTGGTCTGCGAAATTTTCGATCGGCTCATCCGAGGTTGTAGGTTCCTCTTCCGATTTTTCCGCGCTCTTGGCATCCAGCTCAGGATCTTTGTTTTTCGTTGCTTCCTTTTCTTTACTATCGATTTCGCTGAAAGGATTTTCAATTTCCGCCGGGGCAGCGATCTCTGCATCTAGGTCGGCGATTGATTTTGATGTCGTGCTGATCGAATTGCGCGAGCTACCGGTGAGGGCATCTTCGGGCAATGCGCTGATGAGGGTGATGGAAAGGCTGTTGCCCATTGCCGGATCGATGGCCGCTCCGAAGAGGACGTGAGCCTCGTTGGGCACGTGTTTCTGAAGATTCTGCATCAGTAGCTCGATCTCGAAAAGAGTCAGGGACTCGCCTCCGGAAAGGTGGACGAGGACTGTCTGTGCGTCCTTGAGCAGGGAGCCTTGGTCGAGCAGAGGGCTGGCAAGGGCATTTCTGAGAGCTTTGGAGGCACGGTCTTTTCCATCCGCCACTCCCGATCCGAAGAGGCAGCGGGAGCGGTTGGTGCGAAGGGCGGACATGAGGTCGTCGAGACCGACGTTGATCAGGCCTGGGCGGATGACGAGGCGGATGACGGCCTTGATCGATTCCGAAATCATTTTATCAGCTGCGGCGAAGGCCTCGTGGATACCCTGTTTTGCGAGGACAAGTTCGCCCATCCGGTTGTTGTCGAAGGTGACTAGGGCGTTGGAGAGAACCGCGAGCTGGTTTAGTGAAGTCTCGGCCTGGTCGCGACGGCGGAGGCCTTCGAAAAAGAACGGCATGGTGGCAAATACCACCACGAACGCACCTTCTTCACGGGCGATGCGTGCGACGATGGGAGCAGCACCGGATCCTGTTCCGCCACCAAGTCCGGTGCAGAGGAAAACGATTTGCTGTCCTTTGAGTGCCTCGCGGACATTGGCTTCAGCCTCGAGCATTGCCTGTTGTCCAAGCTCAGGATCACCACCGGTCCCGAGGCCTTTGGTGAGGTTCACACCCAGCTGGATCTTCTCCTTGGCGAGGCATGCACCCAGGGTGCGGATGTCCGTGTTTAGAGCCAGAAGTTCGGCTCCTTCGATACTTTCGAGTGCGATGCGTTCTAGCATGTTCGCCCCGGCCCCCCCTAGGCCGACAATTTTGACAGCGGATGACAGAATGGCTTCGTGCGAGTCGCGTGAATAGGATATCATTTGTTCAAAAGTTATTGGTTATTTGTAATTCGATATTGGTCTTGGGTCATACGTATGACAAATACCTTACCAACGTATAACGTTGCTGCGTTAGGAGCCAAACGGCCAGAACATGCCGAGGAGTCGACCGATGCAACCGGGTGGTTTGGTGTTTTCGGTTTCTAAAATCTGGGCGTAGCGGATCAGGCCGATGGCGGTGGCGAATTGTGGATCCTTGAAGGAAGGGTGTGCCGAGCCCGTGTTTTCCGATGGTTCGGGACGGTAGATGTCACGGCCGAAAACATCGAAGGCAAGTTCGGAAAATCCGCTCATGAGGCTGGTGCCGCCAGTTAGGAAAATACCCGCACCGATGGACTCGACAGCACCTTTCGGCAAGCGGTCGCGGACGAGTTTTAGGGTTTCCTCCAAACGCTGGCGGATTACTTCGTTCAGGATGGTCCGTTTCACCTCTACTTCAGCAAAGCCGTTGTCATCGGTGAGCTTGGCTACGCCCACGGAGAGCGAGGGATCGGAAGAAGCGTTGCCCTCGAGGATTTTGAGTTTCTCCGCTTTGGAAAAAGGCAGTCCTGTAACGAGGTGGATGTCGTTGGTAATATGGTCGCCTCCGACGGGGATACAGCCGGAGGTAGCAATTGCGCCGCCGAGATAGAGGGCGAAATCCGTGGTGCCACCACCGATATCGATAAGTAGGGCTCCTCGAACACGTTGCTCGCGGTCGAGTGCCATTTGCGCGGTGGCGATGGGAGCAAAGACGATATCATCTACTTCTAGCGGGCATTCACGGACGAGTTTGATCGAATTCTGGATACGGTTTCCGATCCCGTGAACAATGTGGAAATCGGCTTCGACGTTTTTTGCAAAGAGGCCAATTGGTGAGGCTGATTGTTCCAAACCGTCCACCACGTAATTCCGGATAATCGTGTGGAGGCAGACATTGTCTTGGGGGTAGGGAACGTCGCGGGCGATGTTGCAGGCCTCCTCCAAGTGCTCGGGAAGTATGGTTTGCTGGTTTTCGGGTAGGCGGAAAGTGCCGCGGTTGTTGATGCCTTGCAGGTGGGAGCCGGTGACGGAGAGAAAAACGGAACCGATTTCCACATCGCTGGTGTCTTCTGCTTTTGCGAGTGCATGCTTCAGGCAAGAACGTGCTTGCACGAAATCCGAGAGTTCACCTTTGCGGATTCCGGCGGATTTGGTGACGCCGATGCCAAGGATTTTCACCGCGCTGTCCGGCTTGACCTCGCCAACGACGATGCAAGTCTTGCTGGTGCCGATTTCCAATCCGACATGAATTTTGGTGCGGCGTGCCATTGTGGTTCAGTTGCGGTTGAGAAGGGAGCGGAGGTCGTTTGTTTGGCGGGATTCCTGAGTAGGAGCTAGGTCTTGCTCAGTTACGAGAATGGCGCGTGGCGGATTAGCGTCTCCGATCACTGTGATGGGCACATTTTGCTTCGGTATCAAGTTGATCGTTGCGATTTGATAGCCTTTTTTCTGTGCATGGAGAAGGGAGCGGTTGAAGTAATCGAGTTGCCTCGCGTGATCTCCCAGCCCGAAGGTAGCAACCGTGCCCGAGTTTGTTGTCATACTCAGCGACCACTCGTTGTCTTGCGAGATGGAGTGGATGGAGGGAATATCGTTGGGATATTTGGAACTGATAGCCTTGAGCAAGTGCAGACAGTGCTTGTATTGAGGGTGGCTCAGCGTAACGCCTGCGGTGACCGGATGTTCGGAGTGAGGAGCAAGGATGAGTATGGGAAGTGACTGGCACCCAGCGACTTGTCTGGTCGGACAAGGATAGGTGTAACCCTCGTGATCCACTAATAGGCTACCCTGCACGCGGGCGATGGGATATTCTTCTTCCGGACAAGCGATCCAAGCAATTGGCTTCCGGGTGGAAATGGTGAAATCAAGGGTGCCCGGGAGGTTCCGCTCCACTTTTGCAGAAGAAATAGCCGGAATCGCCAGAAGCCGGTTTTCCAGAAGTTCGACATCGAAGTCGAAAATGTTCCCGGAAAGGTCGATTCCGACCTGCTCAACCAAGCTAGCTTCGTCGAGGACATCGTTTTGGTTGAGATTAATCGCTTGAAGACGAAAATCCGGATTCTGGTGAAAGGTGTGTTCGATCGCCTGTCGGATCCCGTAGGCGATTCCGAGTAGAATCCCGATTAAAGCCGCCACTTTTACCAGCAGTTTCAAGAAAACGAGTATCGTAAACCAAGCGATACGAGGAGACATCACCTCGGACTTCAGCACCTTCACATGGTGCCGGTGGCGCCGAGCTTTTGATGTTTTTTTGCGCATTGGAATGGTTCGGAACGGTGGCGATACCGGTTTGCCCGGTGCTCCTCTTCGAAACACCGATGCGGCGCGATCTTATTACGGGTATATTAATTGTCAATTCGGTTCAATCGATCAAGCCGATATCTGTTTCTTACGACATTCGTTTCGCTATAAAATCGAAAGGGGTCAGATGAGAATGGCACGGTTTTAAGCGAAGTCTCGGGCAATTTGTAGCTACTGGCTGACAATGGTG
>TARA_B110000037_G_scaffold178192_1_pt1 | contig 19139 bp, 18 predicted proteins | sample TARA_B110000037 | Tara Oceans TARA_B110000037 (sample SAMEA4397196) | marine metagenome | biome: Polar Biome; feature: [MIX] marine epipelagic wind mixed layer (ENVO:01000061); material: water (ENVO:00002006), including particulate matter (ENVO:01000060) such as... | depth 10-100 m
GTGCCATCGAGACGCTAGCCAGTCAGCTTGCGATTTTTACGGAAATGGCCGAAGAGGAACAGGTGATCATGCTTTCTGAGACGATGAGGCTTCTCAAGGAGGATAGGGAAAAAGACCGGAACTCGGTGGGGGATTTGACCGCCGCCTATGTCACTGGTGATGTCGATAAAATCGAGGCGCAGATGCAAAGGAGTATGAAGGAAATGGCGGAGAGCGAGCACAAGGATCTTGGTGAAAAATTCATGAAACGCCTCCTCGCCGACCGGGACGTGACCATGGCGGCGACGATTGCCGAGATACTTTCGAAAGAGCCAGGCAGTGTCCATTTCTTCGCAGCAGGAGCCGGGCACTTTTCCTCGAAAACGAGTATTCGCAGTCATCTCGAAAAAGCGGGCTATACGGTTACCAGGATTGGCGGATGAACGTAGCAGTGGTGGGATGCGGTGCGGCGGGCGCGGCTGCGGCGGTTTTTCTGAAACGTGCGGGGCATGATGTGGTGGTATTCGAGCAAGCTCCGGAGTGCCGGGCGGTGGGTGCCGGTTTCCTCATGCAGCCGAGTGGGATGGATGTTTTGCGTGAGCTGGGGATTTATGAAGAGGTCGTTTCCCATTCCTCAAAGGTGAAGCGCTTGCATGTGCTGGAGAAGGACGGGCGCGACCTGATGGAGCTTCGCTACGGCGAGCTAGGCGGAGAACTTTTCGGAGCGGGATTGCACCGGCCGGTGGTCATGGGTGCATTGATTGCGTTGGTGGAGAAGGAGGGGATAGAAATTCGCTGGGGCTGCCGGGTGAAAGATGCGCGGAAGCTGGCGGACGGTTGGGAAGTGGAGGGTGAAAGGTTCGGCCTGCTGGTGGTGGCTGACGGTGCGCGCTCTGCGATGCGGCGGGCCATTCTCGGGGACGGATACGACCGCGGGTATGGCTGGGGAGCACATTGGTTCATCGGGAAAAATAACGGGGTGTTTCCCTCCGGAGATCTCCATCAGGTGGTGGACGGGACAAGATTGCTTGCGGGATTTCTGCCGACCGGGAGGGAACGCGGCGGAAATGAAGAGCTGCTGAGCCTCTTCTGGAGCCTGCGGATCGCGGATGATGCAAAGATCCGCAGTCAGCCCTTGGAAAAATGGAAGGAAGGTATTCTCGATCTTTGTCCGCGAGCGGAGAATCTGTTAGGCCAGATCGATAGCTGGGAGCAGGTTCTCACCGCGAGGTATGGCGATGTCCGGATGCGGAAATGGCACGGAGATAAGCTCGTCTTCCTCGGCGACGCCGGTCATGCCATGAGCCCCCAGCTTGGCCAAGGAGTGAACCTCGCGCTGGCGGATGCAAGCTGCCTAGTCGCGTGTCTTTCGGAAATGCCTTTGGAAAAAGCCCTGCCCGAATACTCCCGAAGACGCGGCCCTGTGTTGCGCTATTACCAGTTTGCTACCCGCTGGCTGACGCCCGTTTTCCAGTCGGACTACCAGTTCATCGCGCCTTTCCGCCACGCCGGCTTCCGTGTTTCTCAGCGCATTCCGTTTGCTCGCAAGCTGATGACAAGGTCGATGGCGGGGATGATGCGCGGGATCTAATGGAATTGGAGAATCCACGATTCCACCAAGTTAAGATAATTTCCCTTGCCTGATACCTTTTAATGCAAGGTAGCTGGTGAAGATTGTCACAGGGAAAGTCAGATTGGTTTGGTAATTGGACGGTGCAGATGCGCAAGGGCGTGCTGGATCTGTGCATCCTGTCGGCGTTGTAGAACGGTGAGAAATACGGGTATGCGCGGGTTAAGTCTTTGGTCGCGGTTCCTAGGGTGGGGGTTGCTGAAAGGTCGATATACCCATTGCTTTCCAGGCTGAAAAACAGGGACTGGTGACAACACGGCTGGAGGAATCGAGTGAGGGGCCTGCGCGGAAATATTACTCCCTCACCGAGACGGGACGCGTGGAGGCGGGGAGGATGTCGGACTATTTCGGGATGATGATGAAAGGTATGCAGTCGCTCAACGAAGGCGATTTCATGCGGGATGAGAAAACCAACGAAACGAAATTATGAAAACGTGGACGAAGCAGGCTGAAGGGCGATTGGAAGAATACATCGAAGCGAGGGCGCGGCGGGACAATTTGGTAGGCAGCGATATCCGGGAGCTGAGGGAGGATCTTTCCGCCCACGTTTATGAGGAGGCGGAGGGGCTGAAAGTGGAGCGAATCGGCTCGGTGGATGTGGAGAAAATTATCGCCGGATTGGAAAGTAGAAGTGCGGATCAGGTTGCTCTCGTGACGCGGAAAAAGGGTTGGAGCTGGGCGCTGGTATTTGGAGTGATCATGCCGCTTCTGGTGGCAATTATTGAAATCCTATCCGGCTTCTGCGGGGGAGTGTTTTTCGATCCGGTGCCGACCGTCTGGCACTCGCTGCTGGTGCTTTCCGTGCCGCTAGTGAACTGGTGGCTGCTGACCAAAGGTCGTGCTGCCGGGGCCATGGCACAGGGGATTGCGGCGGGTATTTCGGTGGTGGTTGCCATATTCTACGGATTATTGTTCCTCCCGCTGCTACCGCTTTCCATTCTTGCGATTCTTGCGATGGGGCTGGGTTTTCTCTCGCTGACTCCCGTGTTTGCGGCGATCGCGGTCTGGCTGGGCTTACGTTTTATCTGGAGAAAGGCTGAGAAGCCTCCCGGAATTTCTCTCCAACTGTTCGCGATCACCCTCGGATTGTGGATAGCAGGAACCGTTTTTTATTCTGGCGAGGAATGGATGGGGCACATCGGTGCGCTCCTGATCCTGTTTGGGACGATCTTCGGTTGGGTGCTTTTCGACAGGCTGGTGAGCTACGGATGGTTGGCAAAAAAGGAGCGTGCTGGAATGCCGATCATTCTCCGGCAGCTCTGCGGTGCCATCGTTGTGCTGATCGCTGCCTCTTCGATTTTAAAATGGGGCTACGGACTCGAACTTACCGGTCTGATCGCAACGTCGGGAGTCGCGGCAGTGATACTCGCTTTCAAACCGCATCTGGGACTTTTTCGCGTAGATTGGGCGAATTTTTCCTCTTTTCCGAAGGGTGCCGAACTGCTTAGACTGCCAATGTGTTCCAAATCGTTTTCAATGAAATCAGTGCCGCCGAAATTTCCGCTTTGGGGACCTTGGAGCAGCTCGAGTTGCTCGAAGAATTCCGCGTCACGGAGCAGGATCTCAACGGTCTGGGCAGCGATAAATTCGGGCGCATCGAGAGGGATGGCCACGTCTTCCATCGATTTCGGGCGAAGGAATACCGTTTCTATTTCGAGGTGAAGGACGGCTCCGTTATCGTCCACCGCGTCCTGCACAAGGGAACATTTTCCGATTTCCTGTTCCGTTCGAAAATGCCCTTGGGCGAGGATGAAGCCCTCGCCAGCTCCAAGCATTTTTGGAAGCTCATCGACGAAGGCCGGAACGCGAAGAAGTTGTAACCGGTTCTTAACCGAACACTTTTTTCTTCGAAGGCGTGATGTGGGGTGGCTTGAGGTAAATGGGTTGGGGGAGTTTTCCTGCCCACAAAGCGCGGGTCTGGGGTGTTGCGCTTTGCCACGCCTGCCACAGGCCGCTGGCGGAAGGTTTTGCAAGCGGGATTTCCTTTTCCTTGATCAGCTCCATGCAGAAAACCGGGGTCTGGCTTTCTTTTGCCTGGCGAACGGCAGAATCGAGGCCGATCTCGTCGGTCAGTTCAGGTTCGGTGACGAGCTGCCCTTCGGAGATTTTCGCCACCCAGTAGGAACCTCTCCGCGCGTCGCCGACGGCAATACAGGGCTCGCCGGTGAGCGCTTCCGGAACAGCGAGAATGGACGGGATAGAGATGGCTTTGCACCCTGCGACAAGTGCCGCACCTTGTCCTGCGGCGATCCCGACCCGCGTCCCGCTGTAGCTGCCCGGCCCGCTTCCAACGAAAATCGCCTCGAATGATCGCGATCCGTTCGCTTCGATAATTTCCCCGAGAGGCTCGAAGAGAGCCGCATTGTGACGGCGGTCGCTGGAAAATGACTTTTGCGCAACGATTTTCCCTTCGTTCGCCAAGGCGATGGAGGCAGTGGGTGTAGAGGTTTCTATGATCAGGACAGCGGTCACGCCCGGACACTAAATCTCAAATCTCAAATCCCCAATCTCTTTCATTCAGTTTCTTGGAACTTGCAACTTCCGTTAGGAATCATGAGTCTCAGCCATGCTCCTTGCAGACCGCTATATCGCCAGACAGATCCTACTTGGGACTCTGTATGCGATCGTGGTGCTTAGTCTGGTGCTGGTGATGGGAAACCTTTTCAAGCAAGCGAGGCCATTGCTGGTAGAACAGCATGCCCCGCTTGGGCTGGTTCTCCGCTTCGTCATCAATGTCCTTCCCTTTTCACTGATGTTCACCATCCCATGGGGTTTCCTTTCCGCCGTGCTGCTGGTGTTCGGACGGATGTCCAGCGATAACGAAATCACTAGTTTACGTGTCGCGGGGCTGAGTTTGTGGAGGCTATCTTTGCCGGTCTTCGTGATTGGTGCGGTTTTTTCGGGGATTTGCTTGTGGATCAATGTGAATGTGGTTCCCCACGCGAAAGCATCGCTCACGGAAATGATCTATGAACAGGTGAAGCGGGATCCGAGGTCGCTGCTAGATCCCGGTATCGTGCAGTCGAAGTTTAAGAACCAGAAGGTTTTCGTGGAGGCGAGGGAAGGAGATTCGCTTGTCGGTTTCCACCTCTACCAGGTTTCTAACGGCGAAAACGGAACTCCTGTCCGCGCGGATGCCTATGTCCATGCCGGTAAGGTTTCGCTGGTGGTGGATGAGGAAAAGAAGCAGCTCCGCCTCAAGCTGATCGATGCGTTCATCGAGACGAAACAGGAAAACGGACTTTCCGAACTGGCCTTCGCCGGGGAAGCCGAGCCGTGGTTATTCGACTTCGGTTCCGACCAGAATAAGAAAGCCCGCTCCAGCGCGATGACCAACGGGGCGATTCTCCGCTACATCGATGCAAATCCGGATCTGCCCCAAGTCAAAAAGGTCGAGTTCCGCGCGGAGATTACAAAGCGCTATTCATTTTCCCTCGCCTGCCTCTCTTTCGCCTGCGTGGCGGTTCCGCTGGGCTTGAAGAGCCGGAGGAAAGATACCTCCAGCGGCCTCATCGTTAGTCTGATAATTGGAACGGCGTATTTCCTCTTCACGGTGCTGGCCGATGAATTCGAGACAGATCTCGGCGCGACCCTCGTGCTATGGGCTCCGAATGTTTTTTGCGTATTGCTCGGCTTGTTTCTGTTCAGACGCGTTCGGTTCCGTTAGTGTGCTAGGATAGCTATGGGTTTCGGAAATTTCACAAGGAAGGCTTTTAGGCAGACCCGCGATTTTTTCGCCTCCGAGAAGATCAGTTTCCTTCCGAGAATCAGTTCACCCCGCGATTACTCAAAGGCATTTTTCGGGTCTGATCTGCGGGCTGCGATGAACGTGACCTTGCTCGCCCTCCCCCAGGCTATCGCTTACGCGGCCATCGCAGGGCTGGATATCATTTACGGAGTTATCTGTTCGGCGATCGCAGCCATCGTCGCGCCTTTTTTCTCCAGTTCGAGATTCAATGTCCAGGGTCCGACCAACGCGACGGCGTTCATGCTTTTCAGTTTCTTCGCGATGAATCCCGAGTTGAAAGTGCGGATTCCCGAGTTGCTGCCCTTGCTGGTGATTCTGATTGCCGTTATTTCGATGGTGGGCGCCATCCTGAAAGTCGCGGATCTGCTCCAGTATGTTTCACGCAGTGTTCTTGTCGGCTACATGGCGGGCGCGGCGGTATTGATCATTGCAAACCAGCTGAAACCGCTGCTCGGACTCAGCCCCTTCGTCGATCCGAATAAGACCGCCACATTTTTCGGCCTGATCGGGGAGCTTCTTAAGAACCTTGGGAACATTAACTGGGTGCCGGTGCTCATCGGTGCTGGGACACTTGTAATTTACCTAGCCTTCCGGAAATGGAAGAAGAATTGGCCAGCCTTCTCCATCGCTCTGCTCCTTGGTTCCGCGATTTTTGGTTCGCTCATCCAGTTCGGGGTCGAGCCTTTCGCTGGTCAGGCGACCTTCAATACCTTCGGTTTCACCGAACTGATCCCGACAGCACCGAATCTCTTCCATAGTGAGATTTTCAACGATATTTCGGTCATGCTTGGACTGGCATTAGCTATCGCCTTTCTCGCTTCCCTAGAAAATACCCTGATGGCGAAGTCCATCTCATCCCAGACTGGCGACAAGGTCGATGTGAACCAAGACATGCTTTCCGTCGGTTTCTCAAATCTTGGCTCCGCCCTTGCAGGTGGCATGCCGGCCTCTGGTTCGCTCACAAGATCGATCCTGAATTTTCGCTCCGGGGCGAAGACGAAAGCTGCTCCCGTTTTCACCGGGATTTTCACTCTCATTCTGGTCATCCTGATCGCATGGTCCAGGGAAACCGGTCTGAACCTGATCGACTACATCCCCAAAGCCGCACTCGCCGTTTTGGTAATCGCGATCTCTTTTTCCCTGTTTAACGTCCACCAAATTCGAATCTGCCTGCGCTCCACCAGTGATGACGCGGTGGTGATAGGGTTCACCTTTCTCTCCACCCTTCTGGCGCCGTTGCACGTTGCTATCTTCATCGGCGTCGCTATCTCCATCACCTTGTTTCTGAGAAAAGCCAGCAAGCCGCATCTGACGGAATACGAGTTCAATGAGACCGGAGAGCTGCGCGAAAAGGAAGGGAAACAAGCCCGGGTCATTCCGGCGATTTCCATCGTCCACGTCGAGGGCGACCTGTTCTTCGGTGCATCGGAAATTTTCCGCACCCAAATCCAGCATACTGTGGCGGATCCGGCGATCAAGGTGATCATTCTTCGCCTGAAAAACGCGAGGCACCTCGATGCTACCAGCGTGATGGCGCTGGAAGATCTGAACAAATTCATGCGCCGCAAAGGGCTGTTCCTGCTAATTTCCGGAGCGACCAAGGACGTTTACAAGGTTCTGAAACGCTCGGGCATCCTCGAAACGCTTCAGAAAGGCGCGGATCGCAAACAGGGAGAGAGCAATATTTTCCTCACCATGCCTTCCAACCCGAACATCTCCACCCGAGACGCCCTGCGTCGCGCACAACAACTCCTCGGGACAAAAGAGGCGGATGTGCGTATCTTCTATGATCCGAGTAAGTAGTCGTGAGGAAAGTGCCTCCCGGTTCGGAGCCATCCGGGCAATTACTCAGAGGCATTCGTAAAGGTGCAGGGATGCTACAGCTCCGGGGAAAGCGGTCGCGGGTCTTCCATATCACCCCCCTTTCTCCGAGCTGAATTCCCGGCGTATGTTCTTGCTGCCTGGAGGCCTGAGGGTAGGGTTCGCAGTATGAAATTGTTCATATGGATTCTGGCGTTTTTGGCGGCGGCCCCACTTGCGCTTGCTCGCGCCGAACTTTCGGAACAGCTGGCCACGGCGGGAGACAACCGGAGGGAGATCGAAGGGTTTGTCGAAACAGCGGAGAATGAGCATGGGGTGTTCGGTGAAAAAGCCGCGGTTTTCCTTGTGAAATGGATGCCGGATGCAGACCTCAAGTCGCTGAAAAAAGACTTCCTGATGGAGAATCTCGGTCTGGCCATGACCGCGCGCGAGCAATTCCCATGGGCGAAGGAGTTGCCGGAGGAAGTTTTTCTAAACGATGTCCTTCCCTATGCCTCGCTGGATGAGACGCGGGAGAGCTGGAGGGAGGAGTTTCACGCACAATGCCAGGAGCTGGTGGTGAATAGCAAAACGGCGACAGAGGCGGCGCAGAAAATTAACAGGGAGTTCTTTGATCTCATCAACGTGCATTACAACACGGGGCGAAAAGCACCGAACCAAAGCCCTTCCGAATCAAAGAAGCTCGGTATGGCGACCTGTACCGGTCTTTCGATTATCTTGGCGAACGCCTGTCGTTCGGTAGGCGTTCCGGCGCGGGTGGCGGGGACCGCCCTGTGGTCAAACAAGCGGGGAAACCACACTTGGGTCGAAATCTACGACGGGGGCGAGTGGTTTTTTGCCGGCGCGGACGAGTATAGCGCCGGCGGACTCAACAGGGCGTGGTTTACCGGCGATGCCGCGAAGGCGACTGCGGAGGATTGGAAGCACGCGATCTGGGCGACCTCTTGGAAGAAGGGCGATGGACACTTTCCGATGGTGTGGGATCTGAAGAATAAGCAGGTCGGCGCGGTGAATGTGACGGCCCGCTATACGAAGGGTGCGAAGAAGAAACAGAAGCTCGTACCGGTGCACGTGCGGATTTTTGACAAAGTGGGCGGGAAGCGGATGGTCGTGCAGGTGGATCTGCTGGGAGCGGATGAAGGCGAGAAGCAGTCAGTGAAGACGAAGGCGGGCACGGCAGACATGAACGACATGGCCACCCTCAACGTGGTGGCCGGGGAGAAGTTTCGATTGCGTCTGAGGCATGGGGAGGAAGTGCGGACCACGGAGACATCGGCGGATGGCGAGATCACTCTGGATTTGAATTGGGGCGGATTGGAGGAGGAAGCGAGTCTTCCCGAGGTGCAGTCCTGGTTGGCATTGCTGCCCGAGGAGCGGCATCTGTCGGTGCCGGAGCGGGCGCTGTCAGAGGAAGATGCGAGGGCGGTGACCGGGCTGGTATTTGCCAAGCTGCGGGAGGAAGAAAAGGAAGCCCGGAAAGAGGAATTGGGTCGTCGTGATGTAACGCAGGACGGATCCATTCAGTATGGAGTGGTGAAGGCGGGCGGGAAGGAAATGAAGCTGCTGGAGAAGACCTTTGGAGCTGCTCCGGAGGGTGGATACAGTTTGTGGATCTCGATGCACGGTGGGGGTGGAGCGCCTGCCAGGGTGAATGACCAGCAATGGAAGAATCAGATCATGCTCTACGCGCCGGAGGAGGGCATCGTGATCGCTCCGCGGGCGCCCACCAATACCTGGAACCTCTGGCACGAAGGGCATATCGATGGACTCTTCGACCGCCTCATCGAAAACTACGTGCTGGGGCGCGGCGTGAACCCGGATCGGGTTTATCTGATGGGCTATTCGGCAGGGGGTGATGGAGTTTACCAGCTGGCACCGCGGATGGCGGATCGGTTCGCTGCGGCTTCAATGATGGCAGGACATCCCAATGGCGCGAGTCCGCTCGGCCTCCGTAACTTGCCATTTATGATCTTCATGGGAGGCAATGACCGAGCCTACAGCCGTAACAAGGTGGCTGCAGAATGGGGGGAGAAACTGGTGGCGCTTCAGAATGGTGATGCTGGTGGCTACGAGCACAAAGTGACGATCTATGAGGGCCTCGGGCACTGGATGGATGGTAAGGATGCCGAAGCGCTCCCATGGATGACCGACCACATGCGCGACCCGTGGCCGAAGAAGGTGGTCTGGAGCCAAAGCAATCGGACCCACGATCGCTTCTACTGGCTCTCGGTGCCAAAGGTTGCCATGCGCGGTGGACAGGTTGTCCGGGCGCAGGTAAAAGGTCAAACTATCGAGATCGAGGCAGAGGGTATCGAGCAACTTACCTTGCGGCTAAGCGATGTCTTACTCGATCTTGATCAGCCGGTCGTGGTGACCGTAAATGGGAAAGAGCAGTTTTCGGGAAAGGTGACGCGATCAGTGCAGGCAATTTGGAATTCCCTGAACGAGCGAGCGGATCCGAAATCGGTGGCAACAGCAACGGTGGAACTAAATTTTTGACCTTCTGATGATGGATAACACAACGGTTCCGCGGTCATATTTCTGCCAGCGCGTTGCCGCGCCTATGGAGATCGATGGATCCATGCGCGATGCAGGTTGGGCGTCTCTACCGTGGTCCGAGGATTTCGTAGATATCACCGGGGACGAATCGCTGCGCCCACGCTTCCGGACGAGGGTCAAAATGGGCTGGGACGACACGTATTTCTATGTCGGTGCCGAGATGGAGGAGCCGCATGTGTGGGGAACTCTTACCGAGAGGAACGCCATCATGTTTAACGACAACGATTTCGAGGTTTTCATCGATCCCGATGGGGATGGGTTGAACTACTACGAGTTCGAGATCAACGCTCTCGGGACGATCTGGGAGCTGAGTCTTCCCAAGCCTTACGGGGAAGGCGGTGTCCCGATTTTAGGGTGCAACTTGCCGGGTCTGAAAAGCGCCGTGCACGTCCGTGGGACTTTGAATGATCCCTCCGACTGTGACGAGGGCTGGTCGGTAGAGGTTGCCTTCCTGTGGAAGGCGATGGCCGGATACAATCCAGAACGCCCGATGCCGCCTAGCATCGGGGATGTGTGGAAGGTGAATTTTTCGCGGGTGCAGTGGGAGCACGAAGTAGTCAGCGGGGAATACATCCGCATTCCGCCCCATGGAACCCCACTCGCAGAAAGCCTCAACCCGGAAGAGCAGGAACATCCGGAAGATAACTGGGTCTGGAGCCCGCAGGGCGCGGTGAATATGCACCTCCCATTGAGGTGGGGCGAAGTCGAATTCCGTTGAGAGGCTACGGAAGAAAACCGTGGTTCACTCGGGTTTCGTGACGGTGTCCCAGAGCGCTTTGTGGGTGTGGACGAACAATTCGTCATCGTGGCACACCTGGAGCTAGAGGCGATGCGCTTGGTGAGGAGACGAATTACAGCAAGGCCTACCGCGGCGAGGAATTTTCCTGCAACCCTGCCGGAGTAATGCTCTATCATTCCACTAGCTTCACACACTTCCGGGTGATTGGCGCTACTTCAGCGATTTGATGTAGGCTTCGTCTGCGATCAATTCGGATCCGTCTGCAAAAACCCGTGTTGAGCCGAGTAAGCCTTGCTGGTTTGGCGCGATCTGCGCGGCACCGGCTTGATGGCATGCCGCGCAGCCTTGGCTGAGGAAAAGTTTTGTGTCCTCGGCTACTGCGGGATCGAGGTTTGCCCGGGCGGAGCCGGACATCTGTTGAAACAGAGCAGGACAAATGGCCGAGATGTGCCTATTCTCCGAGAACTAGTAAAACCCTATGAAGAAACTATGGATCGCCCTTGCCGCCCTCGTCATTCTCATCCCAGTGGGTATCTGGTGGTTTTCACCGGAGCAGGTGCTGATGCGGCGGACGAAGCACCTGATGGAGGTGGCTTCCATCACTGATGGCACCGGGGGAGCTTTGCGCAAAGCTAAGGTATTTTCGATGAACGCGATGCTTGCTCCGGAAGTGGTAATGGAAACGCCGGAGATCTCGGATGCGAATGGAACGTTCGATAAGCAGGAAGTGGAATCCGCGTTTTACTGGATCTGCCAGAATGCGAAGAGCTCAAGTTTCAGGGTGACTGAATTCCGGAAGGTGGAGATGGACGGCGATCGGGCAAAAGTCAGGGTCAATGTCGAGGGGTATATGGAGTTACCAGCTTATCGCCCGGCAGACGGAGCTTTTGATGTTTCCATCGATTGGATCAAAGGCGGCGATGGCTGGAGGTTCGAGAAGGTGCTTTGGAAAAGTCTTTAATCTCCGAGGAAAACGAACTCCTCTGCCACCCGGTTGAGTGACTTCCGCGCATCTGGTAATGCTTCTGCAAGGCTGCCTAGAAGATGACGTGGGACTTTTCCGTAGCCACACGAACTGTCGGCAGCGCCTTGGAACGAGCGGCGGGCGAATGATTCGTAAAACGCAAGATCGGGTGCTCCGTGGCGTTGGTTCCGGCGGTTGATAAAGGCCGGGAAAAGGCCGGTGAGAACCATGAACTGGTTTCCGGCGGCGACCTGGAGGTGGAATTTCATCCTGCCCTGAGCCGATGATATGACGGCAAGGAAATCGGAGGCATGCGTGTAGCCGTTGGCGATGTCGTGCATGGGATCATTCTTTTGAACTGCTAGCCTCTGCGCCATCACCCGTGAAACGTAGTCCGCCATTTCGGGATCGGATATGCCGGCCTGCTTGAACGCATGCCGGATCAATACGTAAAAATAGAAATCGGGTGAGACGCGAAGGGCGGACGGAGAGTCAAGAATTCCGCGCAGAACCCGCTTGAGATCCAGCATTTCGCGCAACGCATCGGGGTCGTCCCATAGCTTTGCCATGCACAGCCGTTTCTCGCCTCCAGCGAGCACTTCGGTGAGGAAATTGAAGTCGGCTCCGGTGAACCGATCACGGCTTGTAGCTATCCATGCTTCCAATATAGCTACGCGTTTACCAAAGCCTGAGTCGCCTTGGCAACTCAAATTGTAAAGATATGTGAAATAAATTTTCAGGCAATGATTTGGATGGGCCTTGCCTCTTGCATCGAATCGCTCACGGCTTCAGGTTTTGCGGGCACCAAAGGGAATCCCGGGAGCGGGATTCCAAGGAGAAAATTTTATGGAAGAATCAGCAAACAACAACGCCATCGCCGCAACCGCCGCCTCGCTCGGGGAGAGAATCTCCGCATCTGAAGGAGCCGCTGGGAATGCCGGGATCAACCACTCCGTATGCCGCTGGTGCTACGACGATATTCCTCTCGAGGTTTTCTGCGCGGCTGCGAAAGAGATCGGGTTGCAATCCATCGAACTACTAGAAACATCGGACTTCGCGACCCTAGAAAAATTTGGACTCACCTGTGCCATGGTTACATTTCCGACGACGACCACGAAGGACGGGGTGAAGTGCGGCATGATCGAGAAAGCTTTCAACCGGACTGAGCATCACGATGCTTTGGTGGAGGTTTATGAAAAGACCTTGAACGACTGTGCAGCCGTCGGTGCGAAGCAGCTTATCTGCTTTGCCGGGAACCGCGAAGGGATGGATGACGAGCAAGGCTTGGAGAATTGCTCGAACGGGCTCAAGCGAATTCTGCCGCTTGCGGAAAAGCTGGGGATCACCCTGTCGATGGAACTGCTCAACTCCCGTGTCGATCACCCCGACTACATGTGCGACCGAAGCTCATGGGGCACGGCGCTTGTGGACAGGACCGCAAGCCCGAATTTCAAGCTGCTCTACGACATTTACCACATGCAAGTCATGGAGGGTGACGTCATCGCGACCATACTCGCCAAGCACGAATATTTCTCTCATTACCATACCGGTGGGGTGCCAGGTCGCAACGAGATCGACGAGACCCAGGAGCTGTATTACCCGGCCATCATGAGAGCCATCGTGGACACCGGATACACCGGTTACGTCGGCCAGGAATTTATTCCTAAAAACCCGGACAAGCTCGCCAGCCTGAAGCAGGGCGTGGGGATCTGCACGGTGTGAGCCCCTCCTTGGCGAGAATCGTTCGGCCCCAGGCAGAGGATAACCGGGGCGTCCGCGAGGTTGGATGGTCCCAGGTTTTTGGTGGGGTTCCAGTTCAGTCAATCGGGGATCTGCTCCACCAGCAGCGAGGTAGCCTTCCGTTTCTCCGGCCATTGCCGAGCCATGGTCTGTGAAGGCTTCCGTATTCGCTCGGATTTAATGTCGGGCTGTGGACGTCGAATCGCGGATGAAAGGGGCGATCGAAGATCGCACCTACATTTTGAAATCCTCGCCGAGGTAGTATTTCTTGGCGATGGGATCGTTGACGAGTTCGTCGGAAGGCCCTTCGAGGATGACTTTGCCATCGTGGATAAGGAAGGCGCGGTCGGTGATGGAAAGGGTCTCACGGACAGAGTGGTCGGTGATGAGAATGGCGATGCCGTCCTTTTCCCGAAGGTCGCGGACGATGCGCTGGATATCTTCCACTGCGATCGGGTCGATACCTGCGAATGGCTCGTCGAGCATGAGGACTTTCGGATCCGAGCAGAGGGAACGTGCGATGGCGAGGCGGCGTTTCTCACCGCCGGAAAGGGTGATGGCCTGGGATTTGGAAAGCTTGGTGATACCGAAGCGATCCAGTAGGTCGTCGGCGCGTTCCCGTTGGTTCGCGCGTGAGAGGCCGGGGCGTGTCTCGAGGATGGCGAGCAGGTTTTCCCGAACCGTGAGCTTTCTGAAAATGGATTCCTCCTGAGGGAGGTAGCCGAGGCCGAGCCTAGCACGGCGGTGCATGGGGAGCTTGGAGATGTCCCGCCCAAGAAGCTGAACAGAGCCGCTTTCCGCCGGGATGAGACCGGCGATCATGTAGAAGGAAGTGGTTTTCCCCGCGCCATTGGGGCCGAGTAATCCGACGATTTCACGCGGCTTGACGGTGATGCAAACCCCATCAACGACTGCGCGGCCATTGTAGGTTTTACGGAGTCCTTGGGCGGAGAGAACGGCGTTCTTGGTGTTTTTGCAGGTGGAGCCGGGATCGTGCACTGATTTAAAATTCAAGTTTCAAAATTTAACTCTCAAGGAAGATGAAGAGAAGAAAGAGGTTATTGGCCGTTGAGATTGAGGTTGCCGCCCATCTGCCAGTTGCCCTGGGTAGAGAAGGAGCCGTTGTTGAGGAGTCGGAGGGTGAGGTTGGGTTCTTTGGCGCGGGCGAAGAAGTTACCTTGTTTTACCCACGGGAAGCCGCCGCTAATGATGATTTCACCGCTCTGGACGCTGTAAGTGAGGATGGCACCGCTTGCTTCGACAGGAGCTTTTCCGACAACACTTTTCTGAAGGATTTTTACGGCTCCTGTAGCGAGAAGTTTTTTCACATCGCCGAAGTTTGCGGTCGGGCCGACAGCCTTTTTGGGATCGCCCTTTTGCGCGCCCTTTTTCGCTGCCTTTTTCGCTGCCGGCTTCTTGTCGAAAAAGATTTTCAGTTCGTTGGCTCCACTGAGGTTGAAGCGGGGATCGGTCACTCTGACGTTTTCCAAATAGACCAGCACTCCCTCATCGGCATCGAAATACATTCCGCCGTCGCAGTCGATCACGGTGTCGTTTTTGCCTGGAACGATATCAAGCGGCTTTGGATCTTCATTTACGCCATCCACCGCGATGGTGTTGATATCGTTTTTGTGCATGAAAGCGTTGGCGGCTTCGGTCGCTTTATTCCCAGCTTTGCGGTCTGTGGTAAGTTCTGAGGAAGTGGATTGATTTGCGGCGTCGACCTTGGGTTTCGCTGTCTTCGCATCGGCCTTGATTTCCGCGAGTTCCTCCGGGGAAACGAATGCCGGTGGCGCGGCAGGAAGGATGGCCGGAGCGAATGCGAGGAGGGCAACTACTGGGAAGGTGAGTGGGTTTGTGTTCATGGAGGTGGCTGTAGGTGGCGGGCTGAGGCGGGTGGAGACCGGCCCGAGGAGAAAGCCTTTCCCGGAATCAAAAGAGTAAACCAAGCCGCCGCCGGTTGCTGTGAGGGGGGCGCGGGTGAGTTTGACTTCCTGCTTTGCGGTCAGACTGGACTTTTCCTGATCGAAAAGGGCGCGGGTGAGTTCGACCCTGCCGCTAGGGGTTCGGTCGGGATTGTAAAAGCGGATCAGCACATCCTCGCCTTGGATGCGGTCGCCGTCGATCAGGGTCATGGTTTCCGCCTTGAGATCGCCGACGAGGCGGCGCTGCGCATCATAACGGGGTAGTAAAACACCGTGCAGGACGCTGCCGTTCGGCAAAAGAGCGATGGGTGACTTTTTTATCACAGTTCCCGGCTCCTGGGCATATAGCAGGGGGGCGGAAAGGAAGAGGATGGATAGGCGCAGGTTCAAATTTTCCTAAGAGGTTTGAAATCGCTGGCAGAATAGCCACCACAGGCTGTGAGACAATCGGAATGTCATAAACAATACCAAGTGTTGATTTGGCCGTGCAGGGGGGCGATGCTGCGCGCATGAAACCAAAGGTTGGAGAGATGGCACCAGATTTCACGGCAACAGTCGTGGATGGGGAAACAGAATCGGAGATTTCCTTGGAAAGACTTCGTGGGGAGGTGGTGGTGCTGGTGTTTTACCCGAAAGACAATACCCCTGGCTGCACGATCCAAGCCTGCTCCCTCCGGGAAAACTGGGACGATATCAAAGATAAGGCGCGGGTGTTCGGTGTGAGTGGAGATTCGGTGACGAGCCACAAAAAGTTCATTTCGAAGAAAAGGCTGCCTTACCCGCTTATCGCGGATGTGGACAAAAAGATCGTAGAAGCATACGGGGTGTGGGTGCAGAAGTCGATGATGGGAAAAAAATTCATGGGAATCGAGAGAAGCACTTTTGTCATTGGTGAAGACGGTCGGTTGAAAGGTATTTTGGAAAAAGCCTCGCCTCTGAGCCACACTGAGAAGCTTCTGGAACTTTTGGGATGAGTGGGATGAGTGGGATGAGTGGGATGAGTGGGAATGTGAAATCTGGTGAGGTTCCTCACATCGGGTTGGCGATTTTTGCCACCGGAGTGATGGCGCTTGGCTTGGCTGTGGGGTTGCGGTTTCTGAAACTGGTGGGTAGCTTGGACGTTTTTTTTGAAACGGTGTTTTTACCAAAAGGAATGGATGCCGCCCTGCGCTCGCTGGATCCGGTGATGCTATGGATTGCAACGGCGGTTTTGGCTTTCGCCCTGCCGGCGGTGATGCTGAATGTTCCTGGAAGCTGGCGACGAACTGTGGTCTGGGCTGGGACTCTTGCTCTCACGCTTTCCTGGGGACCGGTGATGCTGCTTGCATCCTACAAACCTGAAATCGGGGTGGCGGTGGTCGCCGTTCTGTGGTCGGGTTTCTGTGCAATGATTTACGCAATAAACCACGTCCTGCCGGTTGATAGGACGCCTGTAATTGTAACCTCAGAAAACGATGGCACGCGCTGACTTTCCCGCTCCGGTTAAAAAACTCGTGGCGGATCTGAAACGACTTCCCGGCATCGGCCCGCGCAGTGCGGAGCGAATGGCGGTATGGCTTCTCCAGCACAAAAAGGCAGAGCCGCTGGTTCTCGCAGAGTCGCTGGTGGAAGCACATGAAAAGATCGTCGCCTGTCCGGTTTGCGGCTTTTTTGCGACCCGCAAGATTTGTGAAATCTGCTCGGACCCGAAGCGCGACGAAAGTATCCTCTGTGTAGTCGAGCAAGCAACCGATGTTCTTCCTCTTGAGCGCTCGGGAGCTTTCAAAGGCCGCTACCATTGCCTTGGCGGGAAGCTCTCACCTCTGGATCGCGTTTCCCCGGAAGATCTCAATATCCCGGAACTCATGCGGCGGGTAGATTCTGCCGGAGAAATCGAAATCATCCTCGCACTGGGAGCCGATGTGGAAGGGGAAGCTACATCGAACTATCTTGCCGACATGCTGCGTGGAAAATCCGCAAAGGTGACCCGCATCGCCCAAGGCCTCCCCGCAGGCGGTGGACTTGAATACGCCGACGAGTTGACCCTGATACGCGCACTTCAGGGTCGGAGGGATTTTTAGATCGGATTAATCAAAGCCCGGGGAAAGCCTTCGTCAGATCCAGGTGATCCCCGTTGCCGCGCTGGAGATCTCGGAACTTGTCCGTGGAGAAGATGCGTATAGCTTATAGGAAATGTTTGCCAAATTTTTCGCCGCCTCGCTTGCCGTTTTTGCCGGATTAATTCCACTCTTTGTTGCAGCCAAGCCGATACCATGCCCGCTGGATCCGCTGCTCGAGATTCCTACGAACTGGCAGATGACCCCAGACGAATTTGAGAACCACTTCAAAGACGGGGAGAACAAACTTTTCACTTGGCTCACGAAAGACCGCAACCGTGCGAAGATCGGGCGGAAGCTCTATTCAAACACGGAGATTGATCTCACTGTTTTCGAGGGCGCAGTGCCAGTAGAGGAGGCCATCGTGGATTTCTCCGATGGAAAACTGAATTTGGTTACCCTCTCGATTTTCAACCGTGGCGATGCGGGGGATATCTCTGTTGAAGAGTTTGGAGACCATTTCAAGACGACTGGGAAAGGGGTTGGTGAGACAATTGGAACGAAACCCCGGCGCAAGGATGCGGATCCGAACAGCGGACTACTCACTGCCGGATACACTTGGTATTCACGGGAAAATGGTAGCGCGGTACTCGAGCACAACGAGAAGGCAATTGATGGCGGCGATAGGGAATTCCTGCGTCTTCGTTTTGCTCGCCCGGATGCCAACGGTCCGCTCGCCGCGTCCATGCTCCATCGCCGCGGCGGCGCCGCTACAAGGTTGCGCGATCTACCGGATAACCTGGAAAAGGCCGACAACGGAGACGTTTTCATCGCGAACCTCCCCATGGTAGATCAGGGCGCCAAGGGTTACTGTGTCGCCGCGACCACCCAGCGCGCCTTCGAATACTACGGAATTGGCGCGGACATGCATCAGATCGCACAGATCGCGGAGTCCGATCCTGAGAAGGGCACCAGCACGCTTCTCATGGCCAAGCAACTCGACAAAATCGACTACCGCTTCAAAACCCGCCTCGATATCATCGGGATGGGATCGCCCGGAAAACTCACCGATGTGAAGGTGAAGAAGGGTGAATACTTCGTGGGGAAGGAGGTCGATGAGCGGAAATTTCTCAAGAAAATCCACAGCTATATTGACATCGGGCTGCCCCTCCTCTGGTCTCTGGAACTGGGAAGATATCCTGAAACCCCCCAGCTCAATCCTCAGACTTCCGGCGGCCACATGCGCATGATTATCGGCTACAACGACAGCACCGAAGAGATCATCTTCTCCGATTCATGGGGTTACGGACACGAGTTCAAAAAGATGAAAATGTCGGATGCCTATAAGGCGACCCACGGGCTTTTCGTTCTGAAGCCAACGGTGCATTGAATCACGAAATTCTGGTGATTGTCCGCGCTAGGGTATAATTTCCCATTAAAAGTGGTAAACTCCCTTCAAGCTTGAAATATAGTTAAGTTTTACTTACTTTAGATCTTATTCCCTGAGACCCAATGACAAAGAGCCAGTGCCCCCTCTGGATTACCCTAGCGTTCACCTGCCTGGTCATGGCTTCTTTGGCTCAAAATGTCGCAATTGAATTCACCTATTCGACTGATAATACCTCAACTCTGATCCTAACCGCGCCAAATCTGACGGCGGCGGATCGTGATGCTGTATCCTACAGCTACGAGATGGATGCGGGGGGTGCAATTTCCGGAGCTTCTGCCTCTTTGTATTCGGACGGATCTACCACGGGAAACAGTGACGATATTTCAGGCCTTTTTGGTGGAGTCGGTCGGTGATGTCCCAATCCAGGGATTTCCAGGCTCTGTTGTTGTCGGGGCGGACTTTGCGGGTGCTTTCCAAGAGGAAGAGTTCGCTGTCGTAGAGATTGTCCGTGATGCGGCGGATGACGCTCAGAGCAAGGCCGAAGCGGTCGATGGGTTTCATGCCGAGGGTGCTGTGCTCGCGGTTGTGGTAGGTGGTTTCGACCCATT
>TARA_B110000037_G_scaffold63188_1_pt1 | contig 19114 bp, 17 predicted proteins | sample TARA_B110000037 | Tara Oceans TARA_B110000037 (sample SAMEA4397196) | marine metagenome | biome: Polar Biome; feature: [MIX] marine epipelagic wind mixed layer (ENVO:01000061); material: water (ENVO:00002006), including particulate matter (ENVO:01000060) such as... | depth 10-100 m
GAATAATATCTGGTATTTTATATGTGATTGTTCTATGGGGAGCAACAAGCTATTCTCAAATCTCCTATTGTATATTATTTATTATTCTATGTTCAATATGTCTTTTCGAAATGTGGATTTTAAGAAAAGGGAAATCTAAAATAATTCCATTTATCTATGTTTTAACCCCATTTTTCATAGTTCAACTAATTGGATTTACTGACCAGTATTATCCTTCCAAAGAATTTGATCCCTCACCAATTCTTATACTTTTTCTACTAACTTGGGTTTTTGATTCATTTGCATACATAATAGGGTCAAAATTTGGAAAAAATAGAATTATGTCTAAAATATCTCCTAAAAAATCTTGGGAAGGGTTTATTGGAGGAATGGTGTTTACAGTTTTATCTGTATATTTAATAACTAAGTTTTTTGATACTTTTTCAATTAATTTCTTAATATTATTAGCGTTAATTGTGCCTTTTACTGCTACAGCAGGTGATTTTATAGAGTCTCATTACAAAAGAGAAGCTGGAGTTAAAGACTCTGGAAATTTAATTCCAGGACATGGAGGGTTTTTAGACAGAATGGATGCCCTTATGATCTCGATTCCTGTTTTATATCTATTAATAAATTTATTAAATGAAAATACATAAAGAAGGCTACCCGACAATATTAATAGCTCTAGCACTTATTGGACTAATTAACTTCCTAAGTTTTAACTACCTCTCATATATACTAATAAAGATATCAGTTCTTTTGGTCAGTTTAATATTTTTTTACTTAATTCTACATTTTTTTAGAAATCCTACTAGAGACGTTAAAATAAATAATAAACATATAATTGCTCCAAGCGATGGTAAACTAGTGGTAGTTGAAGAGGTTTTTGAAAATGAATTTTTAAAAGAAGATTGCACCCAATTAAGTATATTTATGTCACCATTAAACGTTCACAAACAGTGGTATCCTGTCAATGGAGAAGTCATTTACAGTAAGAACCACGATGGAAAATACTTAGTTGCATGGCACCCTAAGTCAAGCTTGGAAAATGAGAGGTCAACCATAGTAATTCAAACAAAAGAAAATCAAAAGATATTATTCCGACAAATTGCTGGTGCGGTAGCAAGAAGAATTTGCAACTACTCTTCAAAAGGGGACAAAGTAGATCAAAACATGGAAGCAGGTTTTATAAAATTTGGCTCAAGAATTGATGTTTTTATACCTAAAAGCAGTAAAATAAAAGTTTCTCTAAATGATATTATAATTGGAGGTGAAACTGTTCTTGCAGAGATGTGAATTAACTAATTATAAAGGATTAAAAATAATTATTACTTTTGCATTAAAATTAAAAGTATTTTATACTTAATTAATATTCAATTGTTAATTATGAGGAAATTATTACTGTCACTTTGTCTTATTGCGATTTTCGGTATAGGAGCTACAATAATTAATCTGAAGATGATTGAAAGTCCAAAGATAGAAAGACAAAATATATCGGAAATAAATAATGTAAAGATTCCTCATTCTGAGAAAGAAAATATTTCACAAGAAATAAAGCTCGAAAGTTCTTGTTGTTCTAAAATTTTAAAAAAATAAAAAGCATTTATTTCGTAACTTTCTTTCTCAAAAGTGGTGAGCACCTGTATCTATCCTCGTGATAAATTTCATAAAGAGAATCAATTTTATCCACAACCCAAGAGAATGACTTTTCCCTTCCCCAATTTATTAACCCTTTGGGATAATTAACACCCTTAGTCATGGCTAACTCTATATCTTCTTCATTGGCAATTCCAAGATATAATGCATCTACAGCTTCATTGATTAACATAGCAATAATTCTTTCAAAAATCTCCACCAATAACTTTTCATCTTTGGAAGGTGAATTAGGGGCAATATTGTCTACGTAATCATAATACCCTTTATTAGATTTTCTCCCAAGCCATCCCGCATCAGAATATTGTTTTTGGGTAAATGAGGGTTTGTATCTTGGATCATAATAAAAAGCTTTAAATACAGATTCTGTAACAGCGTAGTTCACATCATTACCAATAAAATCCATAAGCTCAAATGGCCCCATTTTAAATCCACCAATTTGTTTCATCGCAAAATCAATAGTGGCAAAATCAGCAATCTGCTCTTCATATATTCTCAAAGCTTCACTGTAAAAGGGTCTTGCAATTCTATTAACAATAAAACCAGGAGTATCTTTTGCAACTACTGGTTTTTTATTCCAAGTTATAAGTAGTTGGTGAATTTCTCTAACAAGGTTATTGGTTGTTTGTAAAGCTGGAATAATCTCAACTAGAGGCATTATTGGAGCTGGATTAAAGAAGTGAATTCCTATAAATCTATTAGGGTTTTTCAAGCAAGAAGCTAGGCTTGTAATAGAAATAGAAGATGTATTGGTTGCTAATACACATTCATCACCAACTATAGACTCAATATTAGAAAATATTTCTTTTTTAATATTACTATTTTCAACAATTGCCTCAATAATTAAATCTGCGTCTTTCATAGAGTCTAAGTTCTCTACAATTTTAATATTATATAAAATGGAATCTTTTTTAGAAGGTTTGATTTTCCCTTTTTCAATTAGTCTTAACAAGACTTTTTCCAGCTTTTTTATTGCTTGAATACTTGCTGCCTTATTTTGATCAAATAAGAGAACACTACAATCTGCAGCAGATGCAATTTGAGCTATACCAATTCCCATAGATCCAGCACCTATAATTCCAATATTTTTAAAACTTCTCATAAAAACTGTATTTAATAATTAAAATATACTACTCAAAGTCATCGTAAATCAGGTATTTTTTTCTAATTAATTTAAACTTCTGAAGATCAACTTGGTAAGTTTCCCGTATTTGAACTGCGTTTGCACCGCCTTTAACTAAATTCATGATTTTATCAGTGCCAGCTAAAAGATTGAAAAAATTGTTTTTATTGAAAAAATCTATAGACTCATTAGAAACCTTGAAACTTTTCACTAGCCAATTAAAATTCAAAGAATTAATATTTTGCAAAGAGTCTAAACTTATTGTCCTTAAATCTTCTCCAAAACATTCAACCTCTTTATATTTTGGATATTTAGAACCATAAGAAGGTTTTGGTACAAAACTAAATAATTTAGAGTCAAAATAAGGGGCTCCATATAATTGAAATGGGGACTCAGTTCCTCTTCCAATACTTACATTAGTCCCCTCAAAAAAGCAAAGTGAAGGATACAAATAGACACTTCTCATATTGGGTAAATTTGGCGACGGAGGAATAGGCAATTTATATTTCATAAAATGATTGTAATTTAAGCATGGTATTACTTCTAAAGAACACTGAACAGAGTCGTTAAGCCAATTTTCTCCATTAATCATTTTCGCATATTCTCCTATGGTCATTCCATGAACTACTGGAACTTTGTGCATACCAACAAAAGATTTAAACTTTGGATCAAGAATTGGCCCATCAACATAAAAACCATTCGGATTAGGTCTATCTAATAAAATTAGTGGAATATTATTTTCAGTACAGGATTCCATAACATAATGCATACTACTTATATAAGTATAAAATCTAACCCCTACATCTTGCAAATCAAAAAGCATTAGGTCTATATCTTTTAAAACTTCTTTGGAGGGTTTTCTTCTACTTTTACCATATAAAGAATATATAGGAAGCCCAGTTTGCAAATCAATTTCATCTCTAACTTTCGCACCTGCGTCTGCTTTACCTCTAAATCCATGTTCAGGAGAAAAAACTTTGACAATATTAACTCCCTCATTTAAAAGTATATCTACTAAATGGACATTTTTAATCATGGAAGTTTGATTAGCAACTAATCCAATACGCTTGCCCTTTAATTTATGAAAATAAAGAGAAGTTCTTTCAGCACCTACAATTATTAAATCAGACTGACAGGAGGCATTAAAAATATTTAAGAAAAATAATAATAATAAACACTTACTTAATATAAAATATTCTTGAAAATGTTGATGTTTGTATATAGTGTGCATTATTAATTACAAATTAACGAAAAATTGAACTTTGAATTATATGTAGCCAAAAGAATGCTAAAAAATAAAAAGCATTCTAAAAACTTTTCAAGACCAATTGTCCTTATCTCAATTGTAGGTGTTATGCTTGGTGTTTCTGTTATGGTAGTGACTATTAGTATTGCAACTGGATTTCAAAATAAAATTAAAGATAAATTATTAAGTTTTGGAAATCATATTCAAATAGAATCTATGTTTCAAAGTAACAATAATGAAACAAGCCCAATAATAACTTTAAATGAATCTTTTAGCAATCTATACAATTCAAAAGATATATATAAAGTACAAAAATACGCCTATAAATCTGCTATCATTCAATCAAAAAGAAAATCGAATAGTGCAATTAATGAATTAGAAGGAGTTATTTTTAAAGGCCTAGAAGATTTTAAAGACAATTCATTTTTTAACGAATATTTAGTGAGAGGCAAATGCCCCACTTGGTCTCAATCTATTAACGATACAGTTATTATATCTAACGAAATATGTAAAAAACTAAGTTTAGAAATCAACGATAAAATATCCGCTTTTTTTGTTACTGACGGAAACCCAAAACAAAGAAATTTAATAATTGGAGGAGTTTATGAAACTGGACTTAATAAAATTGATTCTAGATTTATATTTATAGATCTAAAATATCTTCAAAAAATCAATAAATGGGGAAATAAACTTATGGTTTCCTCAGTATTTAAAGAAGACTCTACAATAATAGAATTTAATGCCAATAACTTTTCAAAAAATGGCAAAATGATATTTGATTGGGGAGACAATAAAATTGTTTCAAATAACAAATTAGAAATTCCAACTAATGTGGATACTCAATTAAATTTGATAGGTTATGAAGTGGACAATTTTGACCAAAACAATTTAATATCTATTGAAGACACATTGATTATTTCTTTCACATCAAATAACAATAAAATAACGTTTAGTAATATTGAAGGTAGTGAGCAGTATTATACCGGAGGCCTAGAAATATTCATAAAAGATGAGGGAAAAAGAAGTCTAATTAAAGACCAACTAAAGCTTGACTTTGGTCCTGAATTTAAAATAACAACTATAGATGAACAACACCAAGAAATTTTCTCTTGGCTAACCTTAATCTATCAAAATGTTTATATTATTTTGGGGCTAATGATTGCCGTTGCGGTAATTAATATGTCTTGTGCTCTACTAGTTTTAATTGTAGAAAAAACAAAAATGATTGGAATACTAAAAGCTTTAGGGATGAAGAATATTTCAATAATAAAAATATTTGTTTCTCATGGAGGCATACTACTATTGTATGGATTTTTAGCAGGGAATAGCCTTGCTATTTTAATTATACAAATGCAAAATAAATTTGAGTTTCTAAAACTATCTCAAGAAAATTATTACCTAGATGCCGTACCAATGGACTACCCGATAACTACCATTTTTGTTCTAAATCTTAGTGCATTTATTTTTTGCTTGGCTACTATGATTATCCCATCGATAATAAGCTCTAAAACAAGTCCCGTCAAAGCAATAAATTCAGAAATATAGCTACTTTAAGTTATTCAAAGAAGTGGCAATCCTTTTCATTGCCTCTTTAAGGCTTTCCATAGAAGCAGCATAAGATATTCTTATACAATTGGGCGAACCAAAAGCATTTCCAGTAACAACCGCAACTTTAGCAGTTTCCAAAATATACATGGCCAATTGATCGGAATTTGAAATAGTGAAATCCCCATAGGACTTGTTAAAAAAAGAACTAATATCTGGAAAAACATAAAATGCTCCTTGGGGTTGGTTAATAATTATGCCATTAATTTTATTTAATTCTTCCAATATAAAATCTCTTCTACTCAAAAAAGCATCTCTCATTTCATGAACAACTGAAGGGTCAGCAGAAACTGCTGCTATAGCGGCACGCTGAGAAATTCCGGATGTTCCAGAAGTAAATTGACCTTGAATTTTAGTACATGCTTGTGCTATCGAAAGTGGAGCACCTATATATCCTAAACGCCATCCAGTCATTGCAAAAGATTTTGAAACTCCATTTATTGTAACCACCTGATTATACATGTCAGAAAAAGCTCCAATAGAAAAATAGCTTCCAGTAAAGTTTATATGTTCATAAATTTCATCGCTTACAACAGTTATAGAGGGATAATTAACCAACACATCTGCCAAAGATCTTAACTCCTCTTTGGAATATACACTCCCAGATGGATTACAAGGAGAACTATATATCATCATTTTTGTTTTACTAGATATAGCACCTTTTAATTCTAACGGTGAAATCTTAAAATCATTTTTAATAGAAGTTTCAATAAAAACTGGGATACCCTCTGCCATTTTAATTATTTCTGCATAACTCACCCAATATGGAGCCGGGACAATAACCTCATCACCAGGATTAATTAAACTTAGAACCACATTAGCTATAGACTGCTTAGCACCAGTGGAAACAACAATCTGGTCCGGACTATAATCAATACCATTATCTCTTTTAAATTTATATGAGATTGCTTCCCTTAGATCCTGATATCCATTAACAGGCATATATTTTGAAAAGTTTTTATCAATACCTTCTTTAGCAGCAACTTTAATAAAGTCTGGAGTATTAAAGTCTGGTTCCCCCAAACTCAAACTGATAATATCAATTCCCTGAGATTTTAGCTCCCTTGCTTTACGTGCCATTGCTATTGTAGCAGATTCTGAAAGTCTATTTACTCTGTCAGATATAATTTCCATAAATTTAATTTTGAATTTAAATTACATGATTTGAATCTATCAGAAATTTATTTTTAAAAAAGAAATAAACAGGTTATTCACTTTTGTAACAATTCAGCCATTTATCCGTATTAACAGACATGAAAGATGTATTAATCCTATCCATACCATTAGCGGGAATCCTAATTGCAACATATTTAATGCTGCAACATTTTCATAACAAAAGTATTAATGAAAATGAAAAAGAGATTGACATTCAAAAAACAAAAACATTTTTCCCCTTAAAAATCCAAGCTTACGAAAGAGTTATATTATTCCTTGAAAGAATAGATCCAAATAATATGATTATTAGAACTCATAAAAATGGAATGAATGCTTTAACTCTACATAGAGAATTATTGAAAATAGTTAGGGATGAATACACTCATAACATGTCACAACAGGTTTATATTGATCCTAAATCTTGGAAAATTGTTTTAAACGCAAAAGATGAAACCATTCAAATTTTAAATGTTGCTTTAAACAATATGTCTACAGAATCTTCAGGACTAGACTTAAGTGCTAAAATATTCGAGTCTATTGCTTCCAAAAAAATTAGTCCAACAGAGAATGCTAGAAATTCAATAGTTAAAGAGTTTCAAACAACCATTAAGTAATTTAAAGGTTAGTTTTCTTGAACAGGATTAGCCATAATCTCTGGCTTTAGTTCATCATGTCTATCTGTTATAACATTCATTTCATCAATCAAATGTTTTGCACCAGCATACTTATCAATAATAAATAAAGAGTATCTGATATCCACAGAAATTGTTCTTTGAATATTAGGTTCGAAATAGATATCCCCACTCATAGCTTCCCAGTTGCCATCAAAAGCAGTACCTATTAACTCACCGTGAGCATTAATAACTGGACTCCCAGAATTTCCTCCTGTGATATCATTATTGGACAAGAATCCTACTGGCAATTTCCCATCTTCTTTTCTTGCATATGGCCCAAAATCTTTAGCGTTAAATAAATCTTTTAGCTTTTGCGGGACATAAAACTCGTGGTTCTTATTATCTGTAACTACTTCTTTTTGCATGACTCCTTCTAACGTTGTATAAAAATCGTAATGAACAGCATCTGCCGGATCGTAAGGAAGCACATTACCATAGGTAAAACGCATAGTTGAATTTGCATCAGAAGCCTTATTCATTCCCGATTTTTGCAACCCGTCTACAAATAATCTCATACCTTTTTTATAATCGCTATCAAAACTTGACTGAGGCATCATGACTTTAGTTCTGTAAACATCTAAAAACTGAGTCATTAATTTATAAACTAAATCTTTTTCAATCATTTTTATAGATAGTTTATCATTGTATAGCCATTTCTTAAACAATTCATAAGATTTAAATGGACTTTTCTCGAAATAATTAGATGCAAATTTTTTAAAATCACCTTTGTATTTATTATTTAAGCTTATTAATATGTCTGGCTGAAATTCTTTAGGAACATCGTTAGAATAAAGTGAAAGTATTGCAGCTAAAGTATTTTCGTCTATGGTAGCGTTGTAATCTTTATAAAATGCTTCGGCAGCCTTTATCAAATTGTCTTTAGCATCTTTAATTCCTTCTCCAGAACTTATTGCTCTGTATAGTGGAGCTCTAGTCCCTATATTTCTTAGCATGAAAAGTATTAGTTCAGATCCAACAACACCTTCTTGAAAATAAACTTTAGGAATAGTATATTTAGAAGAGCTTTCGATTGAATTCTGTATTAAAGAAAGTGCTTGTGAATAGGTCTCATCTAATTCTTTTTCTTGATACCAAGAGGTAAAGGAATTCTCAATATTTTGTTTTTTATCAAAAACTTTATTTTTCACCAACTGCTCACTTTGACCTATAAAATACTTCCAATAATTACTAACTCTTGCATATTTGGAAGCATATTGGATTCTAACCTTTTGACTTTTAGACATCTGTTGGTCCATAATATCTAATTTAATTCCTCTTATCTTGACCCTTGCTGGTTGCTCTACATCAACAGCTTGTTTTACGCCCCATGAAGTTAAAAATCTATCTGTACTTCCAGGATAACCCATAATCATGGCATAATCCCCATCTTGAACACCTGCAATAGAAACTGGAAGAGAGTGTTTGGGTTTTAAAGGTTGATTATCTTGCTTATAAGATGAAGGATTGTTTTCCTTATCTGCATAAACCCTAAACATGGTGAAATCACCAGTATGTCTAGGCCACATCCAATTATCAGTATCACCTCCAAACTTCCCAATAGAACTTGGTGGTGCACCAACCAATCTTACGTCATTATAGATATTGTAAGTGAACATATAATATAAATTACCATAATAAAATGATTTAACCTGAACTGCAAAATCATCTTTATTAGTTCCATCCTTGGCAGACTCTTTCAGGGAGCTTATGTTTTTTCTAATAATAGTTTTTCTCTCCTCTTCACTCATGCTATCTTTTACACCTTCTAAAACTTTATCGGTAACATCGCTAATATTGTTCAAAAACCAAACTCCGAAGTCTGCTTGAATCTCCTCATCTTTATTCATGGCCCAGAAACCATCTGTTAAATAATCATTTTCTGTAGAACTATTGGCTTGGATTGTTCCAAAACCACAGTGATGATTAGTCATCATTAGTCCTTGATCAGAGATTATTTCACCAGTGCAAAATCCACCGCCAAGAGCAACAATTGCATCTTTCAAACTAGAATTATTGGCATTGTAAATCTGCTCAGGAGTTAATTTAATTCCACATTCAACCATGTTTTTATAGGTAGCCTCTCCTAACAACATTGGAAGCCACATACCTTCATCTGCTTTAACAAATAAAAAGTTAATTGAAAGCAATAGAGTAAAAATTAATTTGGTATAAAATCTCATATTTAAAATTTAATTGTAATTAAAACATTTTTTAAAAATAATATAAAATAATATAAAATGGTTATTATTTCTTAATCATTATCATCATACCATCACGAACAGGCATTAGGACATTACTAACTCTACTATCAGAATGAACTTTTTCATTAAAACTCTTTAGGGCCTGAGTTTCAACATCGTTTTTTGATGTTGGCTTTGTTACTTTTCCACTCCACAATACATTATCAGCAATTATCATCCCTCCTTGGTTGACATTTTCTATTATAGCATCAAAGTAATTTGAATAATTTTCTTTGTCCGCATCAATAAAAACAAGATCCCATTTTAAATTTAAATCTGGGATTACATCTAAAGCATTTCCAACTATCATTTTTATAAGATTTTTATAAGAAGATTTATTAAAATATTTATTTGCAAATGGCGCAATTTCTTTATTATTATCTATAGTATAAAGTTGCCCGTTTTTTTGCAAACCTTCTGCCATACAAAGTGCACTGTATCCAGTGTAAGTGCCAATTTCAAGAATGGTTTTTGGCCGGATAGATTGGGATAATAAACTTAATATTCTACCCTGCAAGTGGCCAGAAAGCATTCTGGGCTGAATAACCTTTATATGAGTCTGTCTATTTAATTCATTCAAAAGAGTAGATTCGACTTCGGAATGCTCTAGAGCATACTGCTCTATAACTGAATCCAAAAAGTCCATCTAACTTAGAAGCTCTTTGGTTAATTTAGAAATCAATCCACCATCTGCTTTGCCTTTTAACAAGCCCATTGCCCTTCCCATTACTTTGCCAATATCTGACATAGAAGATGCTCCGAGAGAATCTATAATGTTCTTTAACTCTTTGGTCAATTCTTCTTTAGATAGTTGATTAGGTAAATATATTTCTAAAAATTTTGCCTGTTCAATTTCTTCAGATGCCAAATCGTCTCTTTTCTGATCAACATATATTTGATAGGCATCCATTCTTTGCTTATGTAACTTTGAAATGATTTGCTGCGCTAAACTATCCGTAATATCCCCTGAAAAACCTTCTTTTGTTTTTTCTAATAAAAATGCAGATTTGACAGCTCTCAGTGCTGCTAATTTAACTTTATCTTTAGCATACATTGCTGTCTTTATATCAACAGGAATTTGACCCTCTATATTTTCCATATTAATCCACGTTATCGTGTAAGAAACTATTGTTGTCACTTAATCCAGTTTCTTTTTCTCCACTATCGTTGGTGTTTTCCCACAATGTATATCTTGAACTTGATTGCTCGTCAGAATGTTTTACATCCTTAAGATCTACATTTCTTCTTTTATAGGCTGGTTCACTCTCCATCTCATTAAGGCCTAACGGAGATCTTAGTTTTTCCGTTGCCTTTCTAATTCTTTCTAATCGTTCATCAGAAATTGACTTTGACTCAACTTGCTTAATTTGATCAACTGTTGTTTCTTCACTATTAGTTGTCATTAAATCAGCTTCTAAGACTTGTGTATCTACATGCTTTAAATCTGTATCTGCATTGGATATTTCGTCGTCTTCCAATAGAAATCTTACTTTACCATCGCTTTGCTCTGTGTTTTCTTCGGAAAAACTAGAATTATCAGCTTCAGCTTGTTCAATATCATTAACAATTTCATTTTCCTGACTCTGTTCTTCTTCATCTTCTTCTTCAAGAACAAATCTTTTAGTTGTACTTTCAGAAATATTCAATTCCGAAGATTCCTCAAAATTTTCCTCTACTCTATTTATCAATGTTTCCGATATTGGTTTAGTTTTTTCTACTAGAGTTGATGGAGAGTCATCTTCTAAATTCATTATGTTTTTCTTTGGTGCTTTCATTGAAAGACCGGTATGAGGAGTTGTGTTAAATCCTGTTGCAATAATGGTAACACATAATTTATCCCCTAGTGATTCGTCATAACCATGACCCCAAATAACATCGGCAGTACTTCCAGCTTCTTCTTGAATATAGTCTGTAATATCAGAAATCTCATCCATTAGAACCGCTTGTGTTCCATAAGTAATATTGAGTAAAACATATTTAGCACCATCTATATTATTATCGTTTAAAAGTGGAGAATTCAAAGCGCTTTCAACACATTTTATTGCTCTATTTTCTCCTTCTGCTTCTGCTGAACCCATAATAGCAACTCCGCTATCTTTCATAACAGTATTAACATCATTAAAATCGACATTAATTTGGCCAGTTACAGATATTACTTCTGCAATTCCCTTAGCTGCAATAGCTAAAACGTCATCGGCATTTTCAAATGCATTAACCAGAGTTAAATTCCCAAACATTTCTCTTAATTTGTCATTATTGATCACCAATAAAGTATCTACAGCCTCCCTCATTTTCTCAATACCCTCTTCTGCCTGAGTTCTTCTTTTCCTGCCTTCAAAAGTAAATGGGACAGTAATAATACCAACAGTTAATATCCCCATATCTTTTGCTGCTTGAGCAATTACTGGAGCAGCTCCTGTGCCAGTTCCTCCACCCATTCCTGCAGTGACAAAAATCATTTTAGTGTTCTTTGAAAGAATTTCGTTAACATCATCAAGATTTTCAATTGCAGCATTTTTACCTACGTCTGGAATTGAACCAGCTCCTCTGCCTTCTGTCAAACTTTGACCCAATGGGATTTTAGTAGGTACAGGACTTGTGTCTAGTGCTTGATGATCGGTATTACACACTACAAAGTCTACCCCTTTTATTCCAAGTCGGTACATATGGTTTACAGCATTACTTCCGCCACCACCTACACCAATTACTTTGATAATGGAAGATTGTTCTTTAGGTAAATCAAATTTCATCATGATTTTATTTTTAATTGTTAATCTACTTTTTCGTCAAAAAACGTTTTTATCTTTTCGAAAAAGCTTCCGTTATTTTTTTTGGAATGCATTCTCGTATTTATCGTCTCATTTCTTGACTTTAATAATTCAAATTTTTCAAATCCTTTTGCCACTAACCCAACACCAGTTGCGAATAACGGGGAAGTGACATTAATGTTGGTATTGGAACTTAAATGTTCATTTGGATAACCTACTCTAGAATCCATACCAGTGGTAAATTCTATTAATTGATTCATGTGTTTAAGCTGGGAACCACCGCCTGTAACTACAATCCCACCAATTAGTTTTTTCTCGTATCCAGAATTTTTAATTTCGTAATAAATATGTTCTAATATTTCTGACATCCTAGCATTAATAATATTTGCCAAATTCATTACAGAGATCTCTTTGGGGTCTCTGCCTCTCAAACCCGGAATACAAACAACTTCATTGTCTTGGTTAGTTTGAGTAACTGCAGCCCCGAATTTAGTTTTCAAAAGTTCAGCCTGTCTGTGCATAATTGTGCATCCTTCTTTAATATCTTCTGTAATTACATTTCCACCAAAAGGGATTACAGCAGTATGTCTGATGATTCCATCGTGAAAAATTGCAATGTCTGTAGTTCCTCCACCAATATCCACCAAAGCAACACCAGCTTCTTTTTCTTCATTACTAATGACAGCAGATGAAGATGCAAGTGGCTCAAGAACTAATTCTGCTACTTCAAGACCAGCTTTACTTACACACTTAAATATATTTTTAGCAGCAGCCATTTGACCTGTGATAATATGAAAATTTGCCTCCAATTGAACCCCTGACATTCCAATAGGATCTTTTATACCAGGCTGTCTGTCTACAATATACTCCTGTGGCAGTACATGAATAATTTCTTCCCCAGGCATCATCACTAATTTATACATGTCTTCAATTAATTCATCAACATCTTTTTGGGAAATTTCTTCTTCAATGGAATCTCTAGTAATCATCCCTCTATGTTGAAGGCTCTTAATATGTTGACCTGCAATTCCAACATTTACTACTTTTATTTCTATTCCAGATTTGGCTTCTGCTTCTTCAACTGCAGCTCTTATTGACTGAACAGTCTTTTCAATATTGGAAACTACACCTCTTGTAACGCCTAAACTTGGTGCCTTTCCAATTCCCAATATTTCAATTTTTCCGTGATCGGTTTTTCTTCCTACCAAACAAGCAATTTTAGTGGTTCCAATGTCAAGTCCTACAATTATTTCTGGTGCATCCATTTTAGTTTCTTTTTGAGCAGATTATTTGATTTTCATATAACACATTTAGTGTGTCGTACTTATTTAAGTCTTTTGGCTGTGGGCCATTTTTATAAAAAAGGTTAATTTTTTTAAATTTCTTTTCCATATTTTCTATTGATCCAAACAAAATTCTTTGGTTACCTATTCTTGGAATTAATTCAAAGTAGCCATTATTATTGATGTGGATTTGCACAATTTGAGATTTTAAGAACGAGTCATTGTTAATTAATTTACTCATTTTATAAATTTTTTGAAAATCGGGGGACTTATGAAGACTATCTAAAACATAAAGGTTTAGTCTTTCTGGAAGATTTATTTTACCAGAAAAAATGGGGACTCTCGAAACATAAGTGCTGCAAAGTGGCATAAGAAATCCATTGTCATCTATGTAAAAATTCTTTTCATAAACTGGACTTACAAACCTAGCAATAGGAGTTCTTTTTTTAATATTAACTTGTAAACTACCATTGTTGTTAAAATAAACTTCAGCACTATTAATTGCAGAATGATTTAAAAGTTTTTCTTCAATATGCGATAAATCAATTTCATTCTTTAGAGTAACCTTTTCAACAATCCCCATTAACGACAACATAGAATTCACTTGAGATTTTGTAATAAATTCATGAAGATTATCATCAATGAAATTAATTTGCACATTCTTAAGTTTTATAAACTGGTAATAATTGGAAACAAAGCCAGACAATACAATCCACCCTGAAAGCATTAAAATCCAAAAGAATATTTTACCTATTTTCTTAATCATTTAAAGCAATTTTTTTAATCTTTTCTGGCCATTTATCTATATCACCAGCTCCAATGGTAAGTAACACAATATCTAAATCTAGATTTAAGAAATTGAAAAGTTCATCTACAGAATTGATTATTCTTTTATTATTGTTTTTAATTTTTCGAAGTAAAACTGAAGAATCTATCCCTTCAATTGGTGCTTCTCTTGCTGGATATATAGGCAATAAAAAAATCTCATCAAATCCAGATAAACTTTCTGCAAAATAATTCATGAAATCTCTTGTTCTAGAATACAAATGTGGTTGAAAAACACCAATAATTAATTTTTTGGGATAAAATGACTTTACTGCCCTTAACAGAGAATCTATCTCTTTAGGATGATGTGCATAGTCGTCAATATACTTAAGCTTGGGAAGAGTTAACAGAACATCAAATCTTCTTTTTACACCAGAATAGCTTTTTAATCCATTTCTTATACTTTCTATAGTTACACCATTAATCAAACAAGCCAAAATAGATCCAGCTGCATTCAATAAATTATAACTTCCAGGCATTTTGAATTGAAAATCTTCATGTGTTTGATTTTTATAAACAAAATCAAACAAATACAAGCCTTCTTTAATTTGGACATTTATAATTTGCAAATCATTGTCTTGTTTAAAACCATAGGACAGATTTTCTCGAAAAAAATCACTGATACTCTCTTCAACAATCAACTTTTTATTATCGCTTAATAAATTGGTAAAATCCTTAAATCCTTTTATTAATAAATCTTGACTTTCATATATGTCAAGATGGTCTGCATCCATAGATGTCAATACGATGGTATCTGGGAACAAATTCATAAAAGAACGGTCATATTCATCGGCTTCAACTACTGAAAGATTGCCATCTCCAATTAAAAAATTGGAATTGTAGTTGGATGTTATTCCGCCTATAAAACAGACACCGTCTTTGTTGTTTGATCTTAAAATATGAGCAACGATAGAACTAGTTGTTGTTTTACCATGCGTTCCAGCAACTGCAATAGTGTCTAATGGTTTTGTTATTTCGCCTAGTATTTTAGACCTCTTAAATAAAGGAACTTGGTTTTTTTTAAAATGTTCTAAGTAGATATTTGTTGGACTTATTGCAGGTGTATAAATTGCCAGTTGAACATCTTTAAGACCAGAAAAAAGATCCGTTTTTTCCTCGTAAAATATCTCAACACCAATTTTTTCTAATTCCTTAGATAATTCGGTTTTATTCCTGTCATATCCACTTACTTTGACACCCTTATTTACAAAATAATGGGCCAAAGCACTCATGCCTATTCCTCCAATTCCAATAAAATATATATTTTTTAAATTGTCTAAATGCATTAAGAATTAAGTTTAAATATTTCATTGACAATATCTTGGGTGGCATTAGGCTTGCCCATTTTTTTTGCATTTTGAGAAACTATATTTAATTGATTTTCGTCTTTAAGTAATTCAATGGCAGTATTCAATAGCAAATTAGTTTGGTTATCCTTAATAAGAATTGCAGCAGATTTAACCACCAAAGACATCGCATTTTTAGTCTGATGATCTTCTGAAACGTTGGGAGAAGGAACTAGAATACTTGGCTTGCCGGCAAGAGTCAATTCACTAATAGACAATGCACCTGCTCTTGAAATAACAACATCTGCAAGAGAATAAGCTAAATCCATTCTTTTAATAAATGCAAATACATTAACATTTGGAATTTTAATTTGATTTAATTGATCTTCAATAGCCTCAAAATATCTTTTACCAACTTGCCAAATTAATTTTATGTTCTGGTCCTTAATAGTATGAATAGAATTTATAATACCTTCATTGATAGACTTTGCGCCTAGACTTCCTCCCAAAACCAAAATCACTTTTTCATTTTTAGAAACTTTAAAATATTTTTTAGCTTCAGACAATTTCGTTTCTAAGTTTTCAATATCTTTTCTTACTGGGTTCCCTGTCAATACCAACTTATTTACTTCAAAAAATTGACTCATATTTTCATAAGCAACACAAATCTTTTGGGTTTTTTTACTCAACCACTTATTGGTTAATCCAGCATAAGAATTTTGCTCTTGAATTAAAGTAGGGATTTTCAATCTGTGGGCCATTCTTAATGTTGGGCCACTTGCATAACCCCCAACTCCTACAACAATATTGGGTTTAAAATCCTCGATTATTTTTTTTGCATGATTGAAGCTTTTTATAAGTAAAAATGGAAATTTTAGATTTTTTAAAATTGCATTTATCGATAAAGATCTTTGAATTCCTACAACATTTAATCCAACAATATTAAAGCCCTCTTCAGGGACTTTTTCCATTTCCATTCTACCTTTTGCACCAACAAATAATATTTCTGCATTTTTATTTAATTCTTGTATTTTTCGTGCAATTGCAATTGCTGGATAAATATGCCCACCAGTACCACCACCGCTTATGATTATTTTATAGCTAGACATTTTCAGAATCTTTATATACAGTTGTACTAACATTTAAAATAATTCCTAAAGAAATACAAGTAAATAGTATCGAGGTTCCTCCCATGCTAATTAAAGGCAAAGGCTGACCAGTAACTGGGAATAAATTCACTCCAACACCCATATTAATAAAAGACTGAAATATTAACATGAAACTCAAACCAAAAACAATATATGAAGCAAATTTACTGTCCACTTTATTCATAATTCTGATTGCTCGAAAAAACAAAATCATGTATAAAATCACCAATCCTATTCCGCCAATTATAGAACCAAATTCTTCAATAGAAGAAGCATAAATAAAATCGGATTGAGCAGAATACAAATCATTTTTAACATGTCCTTTTCCAGGACCTTTTCCAAATAAAAAACCATTTGCTACTGCACGTTTGGCCATTTCTGCTTGATAATTGTCTTGTTTACCGCCACTTTCAAAACTCATCATTCTTTTTTCCCATGTATCTACTCTAGGCAGGAATCCGGGAACAGCAATATTTATTAAGATTAAAAAGGCAAGACCTAGAAAAGCGGTACCTATAATAGATCCTAGATGTTTTAGTTTAGCACCTCCAATAAACAACATTGTAAAACAAACAGTAAATAGCATTGCTGCAGTAGAAAAATCAGCAGGGAGAATTAAACCACAGATAAGAGCAATAGGCCATAAAATAGGAACTAAACCCTTTTTAAAGTCTTTAATTTCGTCTTGTTTATTGGTAAGCATTCTTGAGACATAGATTATCAAAACTAATTTTGCAAAATCTGAGGGTTGAAAACCCATTATCCATCTTGAAGCATTTCCTTTACTCACCCCAAATAACAGTGTAACAAACAACAAAACAATAGAAACAAAAATTCCTATTTGAGATAATCTAGAAAAATACTTGTATGGAAAAAACTGCAAATATACAATCAGAATAATTCCGATTATTATAATCAAAGTATGCTTTATTACATAAGGAGCAACATTACCTCCAGAAATTCTAAATGCAAGATTAGAACTTGAGCTATAGGCCATCACAATTGAATACAATGAAAGCAATATTATAATTGTCCAAATTACTTTATCACCCTTTAAATATTTCTCAATTAGCTCTTGCATTAACCTAAATTATCTATTAAAGATTTGAAATAATCGCCTCGTTGCTGGTAATTTTTATGAGTTAAATAACTAGAGCAAGCTGGTGAAAAAAGCACACTTATATTTATAGCAGGATTTTTCAAAGCCATGTTCACTGAATCTTTAATGGTGGGCAGTTGAGAATATTTAATTTTAGATCCAAAAAGATATTTTATATTGGTTTCATGTTTTCCATAATATATTATTTCTGAGACCTTTGATAATACTAAATCCTCTATAATATCCAAATCTCTTTTGGACTGATTTTCACCTACTATCCAAATAATGGGTCCATCTATATTTGATAAAGAATATGCTGTAGCACCTGTATCGGTTGACTTGGAATCATTAATCCAATTCTTATCAAGTTTGTCAGAAAAAAATTCAAGTCTATGTTCTATAGAAGAGAAAGAATTCAAAGATTCTTTTCTGTTATTGAATAGTTTATTTTTTAGTGATTTTTGCTCAAGTATATTCATTTAAAAAAATTATAATGTTCTTACAGCATTTTTAAATTGATGGCCTCTGTCTTCGTAACTCTTAAATAAATCAAAACTTGAACAAGCAGGAGAAAGCAAAACATTAAATCCTTTTTTAGCAATTCTATAACTAATTTGCACTGCCTGATCGGCTGAATCAGCTTCATAAAAAGAATCTACGATTGAACCAAAAGCTTCTTTAATCTTAGAATTATCTTTTCCTAAGCAAACAATTCCTAAAACTTTTTGTTTTACAAGACCTTCTAAAACCGAGTAATCGTTTCCTTTGTCGATTCCTCCGACAATCCAAATAGTTGGTTGCTGCATACTTTCTAAAGCATACCATGTTGAATTAACATTGGTAGCCTTTGAATCATTTATAAAATTAATTCCATGGATTTTTGCAACGTCCTCCAATCGGTGTTCTACATTTTGAAAATCCGATAAACTTTCTCGAATAATCTCTTTTCTAATATCTAATACTCGTGCAGCAACACCAGCCGCCATAGAATTAAATAAATTGTGTTTGCCTTGTTGGGCCAATTGATGAA
>TARA_B110000037_G_scaffold56356_1_pt1 | contig 19106 bp, 8 predicted proteins | sample TARA_B110000037 | Tara Oceans TARA_B110000037 (sample SAMEA4397196) | marine metagenome | biome: Polar Biome; feature: [MIX] marine epipelagic wind mixed layer (ENVO:01000061); material: water (ENVO:00002006), including particulate matter (ENVO:01000060) such as... | depth 10-100 m
GTTGTTTGAAGCAAGGTAAACACGAACGCTTTGAACCTTGAATTTTTTTGATATTTTTTTAGGAACAGTAAAGCCTAATTGAATGTTTTTAATTCTTAAAAACGAGCCATCTTCTACAAAAAAATCAGAGAACTCATTGCTTCTAGTTGCTCCAGTAGTTACCATTGGGTTTTCTGTGCTTGTGCCTTCACCAACCCACCTATTTATTACATAATCGAGTTGATTAGCATAAGGCTGCTGTCTTTCGTAGTTTCTAATTATTTCTTGACCGATTGCAGCATAAAGGTTAATTGATAAATCAAACTCCCTGTATGAGGAGTTAAGCACTGTGCCAATTGTAAAATCAGGAATGGGAGAACCTATATCCGTTTTATCTGAATTGTCGTTGAAGTTTATTATACCATCACCATCTTGATCTACAAATACTAAATCACCAGGCTTAGCTCCTTCTTGAGTAACCTCAGCCGCATCAATTGCTGCTTGACTTTGAAACACTCCGTTGGTTTCGTATCCGTGGAAGTAGCCAATAGCGAAACCTTCTTCAAATCGAGTAGCAACATTACCACCAACACTAAAAGAGGCTCCCGGTAAGAAATCAACACCTTCGGGCGTAGATTTTACAATGTTCTTTAGTGCTGTGAAGTTAAAATTAGTTCCAAATACAAATGGTTTTTTAGGGTCGCTATTGTAGCTAAGCTCAACCTCTAAACCTTGGTTGCTCACATCACCCGCATTAATAATTGGAGGCGACCCACCTGGTCCATATGAACCGATAAGAGCAGATACATCAGGCTGGAACAGTAAGTCGAAAGTGTTTTTAATAAAATAATTAACGGTGATATCAAATGAGCCGTATAAATTAAGGTCAGCCCCTACATTTAATTGTCTTGTTGTTTCCCATTTAAGATCAGGATTTGAAGATCTGCCAATGGCAACACCATTTACAATCACATCGTTAAAAACATAAACTCCCTCACCATTTAATAGAGCACGATAAGCAAAGTTTGAAATTTGATCGTTGCCTGAAACGCCATAGCTGGCTCTTATCTTAGCAAAAGTAATTGGAGTAAAATTGAAAAAACCTTCATCTGACAAAACCCATGCAGCGGAAGCTGTAGGGAAAAAACCGTACTTGCTGCTTGGACCAAACTTGGACGATCCGTCGCGTCGTATGATAGCAGAAAATAAATAACGGTACTTGTAATTGTATTCAGCCCTTAAAAAAGTAGAAAACAACCTTTCTTCAAACTCATACGAACCTGTATTATTTAAAAACCCACCTGGCGCAAGATTAGCTGATATATCTGCATACTCAACAGAGTTGTTGGGAATATTAAATGCCGAACCGCTTAAATTCTCACCTCTTCTTTTAAAGACTGAAGTACCGAGTGTTGCTTTGATTGTTTGGTTTTCATCAATAGCCTGTTCATAGTTAAAAAAACCTTCATAATTTAAATCAAGATAAGATGTACGGGCCTCATATACGCCAGCGCCCCTTTCAATAAAGACACTGTCACCGATTTCAACTAAACTGGGGTCAAGGTTGGCGTTTATGGCAGAATTTTGTGCTTTACCAGCCCCGAACCACGCAAGGGGTGAAAAACTTTTCACATCTACTAAAGCATAATTGTAGCTTATCCTATTAGTAAGAGTAAAGTTGTTGTTAATTTTGTAAACAAACTCTTCTTTACCCACTACTTTATCAACCATACTTCCGTTGAAGGTGTTTTCTATTTGAGCTACTGGATTAATGATATCGCTAACCTCTTCCATATAGCTGTAGTTGCCATCCCCAGTTTTAACAGGCGCATTAGGAAATGCATTGATAGTGTTGTAAAGAACAGATCCAATTCCGTTTTCAGGTAAAGTAGACCTTTCTTCATGAGTAAAAAGCATAACATTATTCAGTGTTAACTTGTCCGTCATGTCTGTGCTAAAATTGATCCGGGCATTGTATCGAGAAAAGTTCGCTTTTGGGCCGCCAACAATTCCATCTTGAGTAAAAAACGATCCTCCAATGGAGTATTTTGAGGTTTTAGACCCACCGGTTAGGTTAATGTTTATATTTTGCATCGGTGCATTTTGGAAAATGGTATCCTGCCAGTTTGTACCTTCACCTATTTGAGTATTGTTAAAAGCAATGCTTTCTCCACCATTGGCAAACATTTCATTTTTGATAACTGCGTATTCAGTTGCATTTAATAGGTTAAGCTTGTTAGCTGGTTGCTGTAAGCCATAATAGTAGTCAACGCTCAAAATAGGCTTTGAGTTTTTAACACCTTTTTTTGTTTCAATAATAATAACCCCATTGGCGGCGCGAACGCCGTAGATTCCGGCAGTTGCATCTTTCAAAACATTGATTGACTCAATATCTGCCGGATTAAGCGCATTTAAGCCCTCTGAATCGTATACAATACCATCAACTAAAATTAATGGATCATTGTCCCCAAAAGTCGACAGACCCCTAATTCGAATACTGGAAGAGCCGCCTGGTGAGCCTGAATTGGTATTGATAGAGACGCCCGAAACTTGCCCTTGTAATGCTTGATCAATTCTTGGAATGTTAATTCGTTCTATTTTATCCCCTAAAACCTTCGTTGTTGCTCCTGTGAGTTCTTTTTTGGTTGAAGAGCCATAGCCAACCACAACCAATTCATCTAAAGACTCCACAGATGGAAAAAGAGTAATGTCAATTGTAGTTCTTGCTTCTATTAGAACTTCCTGGGGCATGAAACCGATGAAAGAGTATTTTAAAGCTGCGCTGACATCAGAAGGCGCGGTAATGGAATATTTACCGTTTATATCAGTAGTGGTTCCAATAATGGTACCTACAACATTTACGTTGGCAAACGGAATAGTTTCACCATTTTCGTCTAATACGGTTCCTGAAACTACTCTAGTTTGGGCAAAACAGACCGAACCTAATAAACAGATAAATAAAAAAAGAATTAGCTTGTATTTCATCTAGAATGGATTTTGTAATGACTCGCTACTTATTTGCAATTACCCAAATATGAGCATGAAATTTGGCATTGTCAACTCAACAAAAGTACTTCATGTTTTTTGTTTTTATCAAAATAGATTACACAAGATGCTAATAAACAAAAGCTTGACACAACATGATGTATCGTAGAGATAGCTTAAAAAGACCATAAGCCTTGTCATTTTTGCTTAAAAAGTTTAGACAGTTGCTAAAATTAAGGGAGAAAAAATAAACCAAATAAGCACAACACCAAGTATCAAAAGAAGGGTCAATAATTTGTCTATTTTAACTGACTTGTCTTTATTTTTCAAAACAAAGGGGTCATAAATTACCGTACTAAGCTCTTCGTTATTTTTAGCTACACCATTTAGACTACCTAGAAATAAAATTATTGAGGAAAGCACAAACATTACTATTGCAAAATGAAGAAAGTTTATGGAAACAAACCAATGAACTGCCGAACCTATACTTATATTCCAAACAGCATTTCCAGTTTCATATCCATGGGTTAAAAACTCTACTAATATTCTAAGGGTGCCTAAAAAGAATCCAAACCATAACGCTTTCATAGCGCCGGAAGCATTTATTTTTTTATAGAACAACCCAAAAAGAAAAACGGCGGCTATAGGAGGAGAAATATAAGCCTGAATACTCTGTAAGTATTTAAATATTCCTTCGCTTTCAGTCATGGTTCTCATTAGCGGTATCCAAGCAAGTCCAATAATCACTAATACAATAGTTGAAATCTGTCCAACTTTTACCAGATTTTCACTGGAAGTGTTCGGGTAATATTTTTTATAAAAATCAAAAGTAATTAAAGTTGAGCAAGAGTTAAAAACAGAGGATAAAGAGCTCATTAAAGCGGCCAGAAGGCCAGCGATCATTAACCCCTTAAACCCGACAGGCAAGAAAGACATAACCAGTGACGGAAGAGCTTGATCGTATTCAATTACACCGTTTTGATTTATAAAAAGTTGAGGATGGTTAATTGACAAAGCAAAGGCCAATACACCGGGAACAGCAAAAAGCAAAATAGGCGTAAGTTTCAGGAACCCACCAAACAAAGCTCCTTTACGTGCGTTAGAAATGTTTTTTGCCGAAAGGACTCTTTGAACTATGAATTGATCGGTACACCAATACCAAACTCCCAGAATTGGAGCACCGAAAACAATTCCCGTCCAAGGATAGTCCGGATCATCAAAAGGGCGCCAAAGATTAAAATAGTTAGCGCCATCAACTTTACCTTTCGCTGTAACGATGGTATCCTTTACCGAGGTAAAAATATTTGCACCTTCTGCAACAGGAAGGTCAGTTATAAGTGCTAGCGAACTAAAGTACACCAGAGCAAGTGAGCCTCCAATTAGCACAAACATTTGGAGTAAATCTGTGTAAATCACAGCTTTAAGTCCGCCAAAACACGTATATATTCCCGTGGCTAATACAACCAAGGTAGCACCCGTCCAAAATGGAACACCTAAAATTACTTCAAAAACTAAAGCACCCGCAAAAATAGTAACGGATATTTTAGTTAAAATGTAAGAGATTATTGAAATAATAGAGAGGTAAGTTCTTGCTGCAGGGGAGTAGCGCTTTTCAAGAAACTCAGGCATAGTATAAACACCACTTCGGATATAAAAAGGTACAAATATCCAGCCCAATATAATCAGTATTAACGCTGCAAGAATTTCAAACTGTGCGGCAACTAAATCACCACGAGCGCCAGAACCGGCTAGTCCAACCAAATGCTCAGACCCAATATTTGAAGCAAACAAACTTGCACCAATAACAAACCAGCCCTCGCTTTTGCCCGATAAAAAATAACTGTCGGCAGCTTTATTTTTTTTCCTTCTCTCTTTTATTGTCATAACAAAAGCTAAAAGAAAAACTGCTACAAAGTAGCCTATAATTACAACTATGTCAAATGAGGAGGTCAAAATATAATTTTATTCAATGATACATGATGTTGTAGAAATAATGGGTACATAAATAACTTCAGGAAAAGGTTACTAGTACTACTTTTAGTAAAAAATAAAACCAAAAACAAATATAAAGCTTTGGTTAACAAGTAGTTAATATAAGCTATTATTTTGTATCATTACATCATATAAATTTAAACAAATAAATGTTAGCATTAAAAAGACATATTTTATTAGCGTTCAGTGTGGCCTTGTTTCTATCGAATGTAGTATCGGCCCAAAATAATTTTGGTCAACCATTTGTTCAAAACTACAGTAAGAATACTTACAACGCAGGCACTCAAAACTGGAGCATTAAACAATCCGAACAAGGCTTAATTTATATTGCAAATAACGATGGTCTTTTAGAGTACGATGGTTCTAATTGGAAGACCTACAAATTACCTGGTCAGACAATTTGTAGGTCGGTATTTGTTGATGGGAAAAGAGTTTATGTAGGAGGTCAAGGGGAGTTTGGGTTTTTTGAACCAAATAATTTAGGGGAGCTAACTTTCGAGAAAATATCGGCACCGAAGGAGTTTCAGGCAACTGATGTTTGGAAGATATTGAATCAGGAAAGGTTTGTTTATTTTTTCTCGTTTGAAGGCTTGTTTCAATATGACAAAGCAAGTAGGCAATGCCAGTTTTATTCACCAGGATCAACTTGCGTCTTTGCAGGAAATTACAATGGTGAATTATTGGTCCAAACAAAAGAACTGGGTTTTTACTCTTTTGATGGATCCCAGTTCTATGAGGAGCCAGCGTTGGACACATTAAAAAGCTTTATTGTTTCTGCGTTAATTCAGCATTCAGACTCTTCTTACCTTATTACGACGCTTAACAATGGGATATTTAATTTTAATAAAGAAGCTGTAAGCGTATACCATACCAATATTGACGATTATTTAAAAAGGAACTCAATTTATTGTGCTTTAAAACTGCAAAATGGAAGCTTGGTATGCGGAACATCACACGGCGGTATGGCGGTATTAGATAAGAATAAAAAAAACAAATTGTTTATGACAAAGCAAAATGGGTTGCTTAATAATAATGTTCTTACTGTTTTTGAAGATAGAGAAAAGAACCTGTGGCTTGGCCTTGACAATGGAATCGGATACGTTGAAATAAACTCAGCGTTTAAGAGGATATATCCTGATGGGTTTTTGGAGGGCACCTCTTATGCAGCTGAGTTGTTTGATAGCTCCATTTATTTTGGCACTAACAACGGTTTGTATTTCTCGAAATGGAAACGCCACCAAAACCCGTTAGGTAAAGAGTTATTTATAAGTTTTGATGACTTAAAAGGGCAGGTTTGGGGACTAAAAAAACTTAACAACCGGTTGTTTGTTAGTCACCATACCGGCTTGTTTTATATTCAGGATTCCGCTGTCAAAAAGGCTCGACAAGGCACAGGCTCCTGGTTGGTTCAGCCATTGCTTAATCACCCAGACCGCATACTTGAAGGAACATATGATGGCATTAAAATTCATCAAATAATAAATGATACCCTTATTTTGGTTAACTCTATAAAGGGGTTTAATGAATCGAGCCGGTTTATAGCGCAAGATAAAAAAGGGTTCGTTTGGATTGCTCATCCATATAAGGGGGTATTTAGATGCGCGTTTAATAATGAGCTAACGGAATTCACAGAAATAAAAAAATATAATGAAGAGAATGGCTTTCCATCAGATGTAATAAAAAAGGTTTTTGAGCTTAACAATCAAATTTATTTTGTGGCAGAAAAAGGGGTGTATCAGTATAATTATGATTCCGACAAAATGGAGATGGTAAACGGCATCAATAAATTTTTTGGGGTTGAGTCAGCTATTATGTTTTTATCGCAGGGTAATAGTGAGTCAATTTGGTTTGTTGATGATAAAGAAGTTGGCAGGTTAAAAATTTCATACGATGGAATTGAGCAAGACATAAAAAAGGTTAATTACCCAGAAATAAAGGGTATGCTCGTAGGTGGGTTTGAGTTTGCATCGCAAATAGACAGTCATTTTACACTAATTGGCGCAGAAAAAGGGATGATTTTATTTGACGCAGACTATACTGATAGTAATCAAATAGAAGTACAAGAACAAATAACAGAAGTTCATTTAGTTTTAGAAAAAGATAGTCTTTTAGCTTGCAGAGTTTTTGAAATAGGTGATCAGGAAACTATATTAACCTCGGGTCAAAACAATCTTTCTTTTAATTTTTCTGCTCCAATTTTTAATAATGTAGAAAAAAGCAAACACAGCTTTATTTTAGAAGGGTTTGATGAAGCGTGGTCCGAGTGGTCAGTTAAAGACATTAAAGATTACACCAATTTGCCGTATGGAAATTATCGGTTTGTTGTTAAAGCTCAATTGCGAAACAACTCTGAAACACAACCAGCCTTTTTTCGTTTTAGGATATTGCCACCGTGGTATAAATCAAGGGTTGCATTGATCATTATGATGCTTTTATTTTTAGGTTTTCTTTATTCGTTAATTTTTTTTCCGTACAGAAAGTATAAAAAGCAAACCAAAGTTTTGGTTATTAAACAAGCAGAAGAACTTGAACAAAAAGACATTGAACGGGATTCCATTGTTAGAACAAATGAAAGTGAAGTAATGCGATTAAAAAATGAAAAGCTATTAAACGAAATAAAATTTAAGAACCAGGAGCTAGCATCTTCAACCATGCACATTGTTCAAAAGACTGAGATTTTAGACAAAATAAAGGCGGAGCTTCAAAAAGCGCATGAAGAAATGGGTAGCAAAACGATGGTAAATGGCCAAATAAAAAAGGTGCTAAGTCTCATTAGGGATAATATAAGGCTTGATAAAAATTGGGATCAATTTGCACATCATTTTGACCAGGTGCACATTGATTTTAATAAACGACTGAAGGAGAACCACCCTGAATTATCGCCAAATGATTTAAAGCTTTGTGCTTATTTAAGAATGAATTTAGCTACAAAAGAAATAGCCCCATTACTAAATATTAGTACACGAGGAGTAGAAATAAGCAGGTACAGATTGCGTAAAAAACTAAATCTAGACCGAGAAACTCATTTGTCTTATTTTCTCTCCAACATTTAGATTTTTTATAATTAAAATGCAGTTGTTATAATTTCAATTGCTCATCTTTATCCCAAAGGCCCCAATAGGCTCCAACATCTCCTTCGTCGCCAACTTTCCATGACTCATCAAACGATGAAAAATAGAACACATCAATACCGTATTTAGTTGACCAATCTTGCGTGTTGATGAAATAAGTTAATGCATTATCAAACGACGGAACAGATCCCTCAAAATTGGTTCCATGTCCAGGCCATCCAGTTTCGGAAACGATAACCTTTTTTCCATATGCCGCTTCCGTTGCTTTATTGAACATTTCTTTCATGTAAATCAGAGAATATTCAAGTGGGCAACCTTCCCAAAAAGGATAACAATTAGCGAGAATAACATCGCAAGCTTCAGTGATTTTAGGCCTATCTACAAATTCATAATAAGCATCTACATATCCCATCGGAATGCCTGGGGCAGCAGCCTTAAACTTAAACATAAAACCCAAAAGTTCAGCTTCTGTTAAATCGCCACGGTACATCACTTCGTTTCCTACTGCGGCAATATCAATATGGCCATCTTTAGCTAATTTTATGAGCCCTCTTATTTCGCGCTCATTCATTTCTGCATCATCACCCAACCAAGCTCCAACAAGCGTTTTTATGCCGTATTCCTTCGCGACTCGAGGTATCAGCTCGTTTCCACCAATACAAGAGAAAGAACGTATCCATGAGGTGTATGGTTTAATAACTTTCATTCGTCTTCTTACTTGTTCTTCCGTAATTTGATCACCAGGGTTTTGACCCTCTTCATAAGGGCTAAAACACAGTCCATGAACACCGTTTTCTAAAGCGTTAAGTGCTGTTTTTTTTAATTCTTCGCTTGATTTTCTAGCAAGATGTGCACCTGCTAATGACATTAATTTACCTGCTCTAATTGACATAATATTTAAAGTTTTTAATTGGCTTAAAGCTCTCCTCTGCGCTCTATTAATAGTTCTTTGATTTCACGAGCTCGTTTCTCATTTAAACCGTAATTCCACATTATATAAATTGCTGCTACCGCTGTTGCTGATGGAATAACGATATCGGCGAGTCGCAACCTGGTCATTGTTTCTGCCGTTTGAGTGACCGCGTTTTGATCGAAACCAACATATTTTAAAACCAAACCACCAAGAACCAGAGCGATTGCCTGTCCTAGCTTAACCATCCACCAATAGACCGCACCAAAAGTACCTTCTTTACGAGGCATCCCATTTTCTAATTCATCCAAGTCGCAAACATCAGCGGTCATACTCATCATTAAAGTAAATAATCCTCCTAAGCCAAAAGCCATAAAGGGAATTGGCATAAAAAGCAACCATGGATTGCCTGGGTCAAAGCCCCACCACTTTAAAAGATACCCTATAATGGAAATTGCTGTAGAGTAAATAAAAGCTTGACGTTTTCCATATTTGTTCGACATCCAAGAAACAATCGGAATAACACCAAACGCTGTAATTAGCGCCGTTATGGTAGAAAACCACGCAGGCCAATTTCCAGCATCAGCATAGCTGCCATTGTACATATAAAATACAATAATGAAAAAGCTAAAAGACGCAACAAGTTGAAAGCCATTAAAAACTAAAAATGTAGCACCACAAAGCTTCATAAAAGGCTTATTTTTAGATACTTGAATAATGCTGTGGTAAAGATCAGTCAAATTAGAAAACATGGTTTTAAATGATACTTCTTTTCTGTTTTCCATGTGTGATGAATCAATTCCTTTACAAAACAAAGCTGGCAGAACACCCAGAACAGCGCATATGATACCTACTACTATTGAAAGTTGACGAACGCCAACAGCTTGCGTAGCAAAGAGGTCTTCATCAGCAATAAGAACCCAAAACCAAGGAACAATCATCCAAGCAAATTGCCCCATGATTTGTGAAAAAGCCATTAAACGAGTTCGTTCGTTGTAGTCAGAGGTCATTTCATACCCTAGCCCAACAAGAGGTGCAGCGAACATGGTATTACCAACTAAAAAGATCATGTAAAAAATTAGGAAATACCAAAAATTATAGGATTGCGTATTAGCTGGGTTAATTTGCCATAAAACAACAAATAGAATACCGCTAAGAATTGCACCCACAAAAATGTAGGGTCTTCTGCGGCCCCACCTTGACTTTGTGTTGTCTGAAATGAACCCCATAATTGGATCTGTAATAGCATCAAAAATTCTTGGCAAACCACCTAATAAGCCAGCAAGAAAAGGATCCATGCCAAAGGCGGTCAATAAAAAGAACATAAAAATACCTAGTGATCCTGGCAATAAATTAAGCACCAAGTGGCCGGCTCCAAAGGCTGTCTTTTGGCGAAAGGGGACTCTGTCTTTTAAGGGGGTGAGGTATTTTGACATATTTTTTATCTGTTTTTAGACCTTTATTTCAGGAATTAGTATTGTTTGTATCGCTTGCGCTGATATTTGTACCCGTACACTTTTTTCATTTAAAATTATCTCGGTTGATTTTGTTTCAAAACCTTCGTTAAACAATACAATTGCTATTGAACCATCAGGGTTCTTAGCAGCTGTTACCATTAATGATGCATCGTTTATTTCGTGCCCGATTACAATAGCGCCGGGTCTTATGTATTTACTAAAATGACTTAAAACATAATAAATAGGGGTAAAGTATACTTCATCGATATCTGGGTCAACAAGAACTGGTGCAACACACCAGTTCTTAAACCAGTTAGGACCACCTTGTTTATCTAGGACCATGTTCCAATCTACCCAACCATCAACCCAATTGTTAAGGCATCCTATAATGTCGCGAGCATATCGGTTAACAGGAGCGTATTTTGGATGTAAATGTTTTTGTTCTTTTGGCGCCCAATCCCAACCCCAATCAGTAGCTTCTTTGCTCCAATACCATTTGTCATCTTTCCATTTAGGAACTTCTGAATCTGCGCAAGCTTCTGTTTGAATTAAATATTTGTTGGGTGCCTTGTTGTGCGCGTATTGTAACGCCTCAGGAAAATAGTCGTAAGTGCTTTCGTACCAATGTATTGCTGTACCTGAATAATACTTTGATGAGGCTTCATCTTTGTACATTTCATCAACCCATTCTTTTATTCCTTCTCTGTTTTGGTCGTAACCTAAAATTTTAACGTTGGCTTTGTTGTCAGATTCAAGCTTAGGCCCTAAATAATTTTGCACAAAATTGGTCATCTCAGCAGGCGAGTAATGCATGCTTTCCCAGTTGTTTCCATTGCCATGAGGTTCATTTTCGACCGTAATTCCCCAAATGTCAATTCCCTCATTGTGATAAGCATCAAAGTATTTAGAAAAAAACAAAGCCCAAGTATCATAGTATTCTGGAAGCAGTTTGCCACCTACCCATTCTTTGTTGTCTTTCATCCAAGGTGGCGCTGTCCAAGGTGATGAAATAATATTGAAGCCATCTTTTGAAATTGCCATTGCATCTTTAATCATTGGAACAATGTCGTTCAAGTCCTCTTTAATAGAGAAGTTTACCAATTCTTTATCACCTTCAACAGGCGCATAAGAGTAGTTGCTTAGCGAAAAATCGCAAGAATTTATGTGTGTTCTGGTAAGTGAATATTTCGCGCCGGTTTCTCCAAAATAAGCCTCTAAAATCTTCTTTCGGTTATTAGCACTCAGTTTGTTAAGTAAATACGCTGAGGACTCAGTAAAAGAGCCGCCAAAACCAGTTATAGTCTGAAACTCTTTTGCAGGATTAAGTTTGAGAATGCTTGTTGGTTCATTAACAGAAAGTACCGTGATTTCTTTTAATTGATTGCCGTTGGCAGATGTTTCATAAACCTTTACTTCTAAGGCACTTTTTTTATCATCACAGCTAGACATAACAAAGGCAAAGATTAAGAAAAAACAGATTTTGAATGATTTCATTTTTCGGGAATTTAGACTAGTTATTTCTAGTGTTCTATCATTTCAAGTGTTGATGGAGGTAATAAAACATCTTTCATCATTAGTTTTTTATCGCCACCATAAGTTTTCACAATTGGATTGCCGTTTCTGGTTAGACCTTTAAATTTTGCTTCATCAACTAAATTCCATAAGGCAAATTTTACTTCACCTTTCAATGTTATTAGTCCAAAGTGGTTTTCTGAACCCTTGATGTTTACTACATCTTTCCATTTTTCATCAAACGCTTCAAAGAAAAAGCACGACAAGCCTGCTTTTTTAGTCCAATCTCTCATGTGCCTGAAGTAAAGCGCTTGTTTGTATTCGTCTAAGGCCTTTGAACCGGAGTTGCCATAAAAATCATCTGAAAAACTGGCCCATCCTGTCTCGCCAATGTGTATTGGTTTTTTAATTCCTAATGAATCCATGTAATTGGCAACACCATCATATTGAGAGCTGGCGTATTCTTTTGCACGTAACATAGCAGCGTTTATTTTTTTGACCTTAGAAAATTTAGTTTCCGAACGAGGAGAATGCCAAAAAAAAGGATTGTAGTGGGTGTCATGCATTGGGTAGGTATGCATAGAAATATAATCAACGGCGTTAATTAACTTTATTAAATCCTCATTATGGTAATCGTGATGTCCGCCTCCCCATGAAGCAAAGTTATCTGAGCTAGTTATCCAAAGGTCAGAAGGAAGCTCGCCGGTTTCTTTTAAGCTTTGTAAATGATCTACCCATTTTAGAATAACCCAAGGCTGAACAAAATAGCTAGCGGCCCACTTTACCATTGCCTCATTTCCCACTGCTAATATTTTAACAATGTCAGGATGTTGTTTTGCTAACTCTACTAATCTGTTAACTTCAACCGTATTGCTTTCAACGTCTTCATAATAGTGATTCGGATGGTCTGTCCAAGCGTTTTCACAGTCAATCCAGGCGCCTAACATTACATACATTTCAAAATTTAAATCTTCTTTTTTTAGCTCTTCAATTGCACTAAGAACATTCGAAGCATGGTCTAAGTGAACGTTGTAGGTTCTCAATATTTTAACTCCCATCGCCGACAATATTTTCATATCTTCCTTGAGCTCCTCAACCAATGGTTGGACTTTTCTGCTGCTATCCCTATATCCTCCGTAAGATATCGCCAAATAATCTGGATTACCAAGAATGTCTTTTGCGCTTAAACTAGGTTTTTCTTTCACAGAAATCGATTTAGATTCATTACCGTTATTACAACAGGCCAGTACTAGAGTAGCCGATGTAAAAAGACTAACTATTTTAACGGCTTGGAGATTAAACATTCTACTTACAAATACTTTTCAATAGGGATACCTTAATACTCGATATTTCACCACTGCGATTAAAAACCATGGTTGATAAGTCTTTGCTCAAGCTGAGGCCATCCATTAATATGGATTTTTTACCTTTAAACATTACTTCAATGTTATTTTGTTCTGATAGATGATAAATAATCGGAATTTGGCAATAGGTAAAACAAATAGAGTTTTCAATTAAGTTAAGAGTTTCAGGCTCTTGATTTACATTAACATAATCAAACGCTTTAGGTTCTTTTAAAAATTCATCTACTCGCAGTAAACAGGGGTTGAAAACGATTTGCCCACTTTGCACAATTACGCCCAAATAACCAAACCTTGATAGAATATCTTCTTTAACTTGGCCGGTCATGCCTGGTTGTTGAGCACCTTTACCGGCTGGTGTATGAGAGTAAGGGTCAGTTGGAAAAGCGCCATATAATTTTGGTGATTTATGTACTCCAATGCCTGCGTTTATTTCGTAATAATGCTCTAACAGTCTGCCAATTGTTTCTGAGCTTTCGCCTGCTTCAACTGCTTTTAAACAACACTCCTGAACAGCTAATTGTAGTTTAGAAACCATGTGCCAGTATATTGAGCCTAATCCTTCGTATCCAAAGAAGGTTCCAGATCTACCTGTAAAAGCTTTGTGATTAAAGACTTCCTCAAAAACAGCTAAAAGCGTAACGCTTTCTTTTTTAATAAGTGACTTATGATGGGTTTCCTTTAACTTTTCAAGAGCATTTAATAAACTACTTGCGTTATTAAAGTTGCTGTTAAAATGATACTTCCCGTTTATGTCTTTTTCTATAATTTCAGAGTTACCTTCTTTTAAAAGGTTTTGTAACAACTCAGAGCGCTCAACCGCATAGGCAGCGATGATATTTTTGTTTATAAAACCTGTTAGCTCTTTGTTTGGGTACAACAAATAACTGTATTGGTTCGCTCTAAATAGCTTGCTGTTTTTTAATGCGTTTAATAGTTTAAGACAGTTGGAAGATGAAACATACCCTGAGCTCAAAGCAGCTACTTGCCCTTCCAACATTTCTTCTAAATAGTCAATAGAGATTTCGCTTTTCCCTTTTACGGTCATTAAATTGTAAGCATGGTAAAGACCATCTTCTCTTCTGTTGGCATCAATAGTGTGTTCTAGGTATTTTAAAGTGGTTGTTATAAAAAGTTTTAAGTTTTTAATTTCAATTCGGGCTTTATGACCGGAATATGCTTGTTTATATATGGTTGATCGATAGTTGCTACCGGCCATGCCTAAACCATCTAAAATAGTTTTTCTATCGTCATCAGAAATTTTACCTTTTAATAAACCTTCATGCGTCAATAGTGTATTGGTAACGCTGTTGTAAAAGCTTAAAAGTTCTTCTGAGATGTTAACGTTTTCAATAGCCGATTCATCAATAACGTTTTCAAAGAACTTTAAAAAGCGTCTTAAATGATTTAAGGTAACCACCGAAACACCATTCCCAACTAAGGCATTGTTTGCATCGTTCCATTCGGGTCTTTGAGTGTTAAGCCAAATACCAGCTTCGGGAATAAAATTAGACACTTTAGCTAAAACCGTAGCCAATATTTTTTCTATAAAATTTACTTTACAAATGAAGAAGTTTTCATCTCTTAGAAGCGCTCCATCTGCACCAAGTTCTTTTCTTTTGTTGTTAATTTTTGTGTCTAAGCCTAGATCAAAATCGATGGTATCTTTTGGGTTTTTTAGTAACTCGGGATAACTTTTTATTTTGTAAGGAACGTTAGCATAAACGAAAAGGTCATTGTTGAAATAGCTTTCCAGTTTACCTGGATTGTACTTTTCAATAAATTCTAAAAACTTCAGTAAGTAGATGATTTGATGATCACCCCAATAGCCAATGTACGACCATGGATCGTCTGGTTCAATGGTTTCCCAATCGAAACCACTTTTGGTAACTCTGTAAGGATTGTATCCATCAAAAGTAGTAGCGTTCAAAAACTTATGAATCATACTTTCAATGTACTCAGGATAGGAAAGCGCTAAAGCTTCCCAGTTTTGAAAAATATCCCTCCAATTACCTTCGTAGTCTAATATTTTGGAGCCATCACCTTCATTGCGCGTATTAATAGAAAACTTATTCCATGGTCTGCTTGGATCACCGTGGCGCCTACTAAACTTTAATGGCATGTACTCCAAACAGAGTCTTCTAAAGTTCTTATCGTCACTATCGTAGCCGATTTCTTTCAGTTTGGAAAGTGAAAACAACTCTGGTAAGTCATTTAGAATGTTTTCCGATGTTCTAAAAACCTTTTTATTTGCTTTAGCTAGATAATTTTTAAAATCCCATTTTTCGATGTTGTAATTGTCGTCAAAAACACCACCTCGCATAATGTTAAACAAGGTGTTTGAAAAATGGCGAGTGTCTTTAAATTGATCGGCAGTTAATTGCAAGCCATCTGAAGAAGCGTTTAAATTAATTAATCGTTTGGTGCCTTCTTGGATGTCGGTATTAACTAGTTCACGTAAATCCCTATTATTGGATATTTTATCAGATAAACTAGCGATTGACGAATGCGTTTGGTTCACATTAGCAACCATCATCCATTCTTTGTTAGATTTGGCGGGAAGACTTATTTTAGTGGAGATAAGATAAGCCCCTTTTTCTGCCTTCATATCAACCTCTTGAGTGACGGTAAGTCCTTTTCTGAATTTTTTTAACTGCAATGAGGATAACAGATATATTGGGTTTTCTAACCCCAAGGACCAAACAACGTTCGCTTTTAGGGCTTCACTTGGTTCAGCTTTGTCAACAATGATAGCGCTTAGCGCGAAAATTCCTAGCCCAGTTGTTTCTTCAAGCTCACTTCTTTTATAAGCATCTACTAAATTACTTGCATTGTTTTGTAAATCGGAACTTACTCCATATGGCATTATGTTTTGAATGCCATCAATTACAGAAACGTCAACAGCAGCATCTGATTCATTCAACAACCAAGATTTTTTCACAAACCCAAAAGCATCGCTTGAGTTCCATTGGTATCTAAACGTTATTTCTAAATCGTGGTTTACCTCTTCAAAAACTATCTTGTTACCATAAATGTTCTTGTAAAGATTACGTGTGGTTTTATAAACGCCATTAAACCTTTCAGAAAAAGGTTCCCACAGATTAGTGGAGTTGTTACTCTGAATTCTTAAAAGTGTTTTACTGCCGGTTATCTCTGAAGACTCTGTGATTGTATCATCAGTATAATATGGGAAAAGCGCACTTTCACTGTCTTTTCTTCCTGCTGTTAATCCGCCATTGCTTGAAATAAACATCCAGTGGTTGGAGTCACTAACAATGCTCATAAAAAATGGCCGCATTTCATCGCTATTGGCTATTTTATAATAACGCTCGTTATCTAATTGAACACATTCTATTGAACTGGAAGGGTTAATAATATCTTTCATTAACAATCAATAATCTAAAAAGTAATATAAAACAATAATTATGGAAACTGAATTTTCTCAAAGTGAGCTCCAATTTCTTTTTCAGTTATGCCTTTATCATAAGGGTTTAGCTTGTGTATTTTTTTTAAAGCATAATAAGCTTCTCGAGGATAAAGTTTGTATAAACCATCCTCGTTAGCAGGACCCTTTCCGCATACCCCAAACCATTCTTCGTTCATATTGTTTTTACCTTCAACAAAATCTTCAGAATAGCCACCGTTATTCCACGAAGCATTGTTATCGTGCTTATCCAGATTAAGCGTTTGTCCATATTTCCACCATCCATCGCTGAATTGAAAGGTAAAGCCGCCTATGGCGTTTCCTGACTTATTTTGAGTTGATGTGTTTTGATATATCTCTTTCCAATTGTTTATAATGTAACGGGCTTGTGCTTTTTGGTCTTCATTGTTTTCTAAAGCGTTGAAAGCGTCAGCACCAAACTCAGTTAAAACCACTGGTTTGTTTAGCTTTTCTTTTACCGCCTGAAATGCATTATCAAAAGAGAGACCTCTGTAAATGTTGGTTCCGAAGACATCAATGTCTTTACATTCCTCGGCAATTATATCTAGATGCAATAAATCTCCATTGCAAATGGCAACCGGGGTGAATTTGTCAATGTTTTTTATAGCTAAAGTGGCCTCGTTAAATAGCTTATACATACTTCTTGCTTTGTCATTAGAAACATTGCTTTCTGATGGAATGTTTTCTGATTCAGCACCTTCCCATGATAAGCCATAGTTGTTTTCATTTCCGATAAGGTACATTAACAACCCCGGAGTGCTTTTATATTGAGTAGCTAGTGTTTTGATTTCTGATAGCAGTAATTCTTTTGTATCTGGGCTAGCATAATCGGTATTAGGAACCCATGCTCCCTTTATGTTTAGACCATACCTTCCAAAGGAATGGTTGAGCATGGTGTAGATGCCATAATTCTCGTAAATGTATTGAATCCATTTGGCCGGAACGCCAGTGTATTGTCTTATTGAATTGACACCAATATCATTTAAAAGGGTCATTTCGTTTTTCAAAGCAGCTTTGATTGTTGTTTCAGGTTGACTCCACAAGCTATACTCGTAGTTTTTACCAATTGGAATATAATTCCAATTCATACCATTAATTATAAATTTTCGACCATTAACAATAAAAGGGGCTTCACTATTATCTAAACTTTGTGAAACGCCATCAGGTTGACAGCAGGAGCCTAAACAGCAACAGAGAAGAAAAAGGCTGAAAAGATATTTATGCATGATGAGAATTTAATTCAGAACTTCTCGGTAGGAGATGATTTTTATAATTGATATTAAAAATTGGTCTAGGGTTTGGATAAAAAAAACAGGAATGGCTTTTGAGCCATTCCTGTTAAATTGTTGAACAAGATGATTGCTACTTTACAAGCACTTTGTGTGAGGATATACTGTTTTCGTTTCTTACTGTTACAATGTAAATTCCAGAAGAAACTGAAGACATATCTAAAGTTCCGATATTACCATACAAGCTGGTAGAAGAAACAATAGTTTTCCCAACGATATCGTACACTTGTACTGTATAGTTAGATAAATCATATCCAGAAATTTGGATTTTCTTTTCGCTAAGAAGTGAGATTACTTTTAACTGCTCAATGGAGAATTCTTCAGTAAAGTCAGTGATACATTTATCACAAGCTTCCCAACAAAAACTAGTAGTAGTTACGTCTGCCATTACATCAATGGAACGGTTAGTAAAATTACCAGAGGTGATAGTACATAATGAATCTTCAGAAGGATCTAAAGTTTCTTGACCTGTCCAGTTGTCATAAGTGAATTTATACTCATAAGCACCGTTAGCTAAAGTCAAGGTAGTTTCCCATATTCCGTCATTATCAGTGTCGTTCATTGGATTACAATTACCACACCATCCGTTGAAAGTACCATTCAATTCTACCGATGTAAATGGATTAGTGTATTCGTTCATGTTAACAACAAAAGTTACCTCAGAAGAATCAATTGAGCCCGGACAAGTTCCATCAGAAGTACAGAACCCAAAGCAAGTAGAAATTGTAGTATCGTTCATAACCATAGACATTAATCTATCGTTAAACTGACCATTAGCACAAGACTGACCTGCTATGTTTTCTTTACAAGCCCAGCTTGGGCAATTACCATTTGTAAATGTGTAGTTTCCGGTAAAACCTTTAGGTCTCCGAACAACAATAGTGTAAGTATCATCACTGTTAGCGTCAACCATTAAGTTATCGCCTGGCACACCAAAGCTTGCTCCTCCTGCCAGGTAAACACCAGATGAATCAACGGTAACTAAGTTCATATTTACATTGATTGTTATTTCAACTGTATCCTGAAAAGGAGGTGGAGGTGCTGATGCTCCTGGCGCAAACCAAACGTTGTCAGCATAATACGTGTTTCCGTTTCCTGCGTTATT
>TARA_B110000037_G_scaffold77743_1_pt1 | contig 19106 bp, 15 predicted proteins | sample TARA_B110000037 | Tara Oceans TARA_B110000037 (sample SAMEA4397196) | marine metagenome | biome: Polar Biome; feature: [MIX] marine epipelagic wind mixed layer (ENVO:01000061); material: water (ENVO:00002006), including particulate matter (ENVO:01000060) such as... | depth 10-100 m
CTTTAGAAGTCCCTCGGGCTCTGTAAGACCTACCGAAAGTAAGAACCTACAATTCAGAAATCAAGCGATCGTTTCTGTGTCACGAATTAATTTCCAGTTTATAGCGTCAAGCAGTGCCTCAAAGCTCGCGTCAACAATATTTGCCGAGACCCCAACTGTTGACCAACAATTGCCCTTACTGTCTTCGCAGTCAATAACTACTCGTGTAACAGCTTCAGTGCCCCCTTGTGTGATCCGTACTTTATAATCGATCAGATTCATATCATCGATAATCCCCTGATACGGACCCAGATCTTTAGCCAAAGCCTTCGAAAGCGCATTAACCGGACCCCGATCATTGCCAAATTCATCCATGGATTCACTGACAGACATTTTCTTCTCGCCATTGATCCGTACCACAACCACAGCTTCAGATAGCGATACAATACGGTTATACTTATTTTTTCGCCGCTCAATAGAAACTTTATAGCGCTTTACTTCAAAAAATACTGGAAACAGCCCTAGCTCACGTCTTGCTAGCAACTCAAAACTGGCTTGCGCCGTATCATAAGAATATCCCTCTGCTTCCCGAGTTTTTACCAAATCTAAAATGCGGCCCAAAGCTGGGTCAGCTTTTTTGACTTTAATATTAGCCTCACCCAACCGTCGACGAAGGTTAGACTGGCCAGCTTGGTTGGACATCGGAATTACACGTTGGTTGCCTACTGAAGCAGGGTCAATGTGTTCGTAAGTTGTAGGATCCTTTAAAATTGCGCTAGCATGCAGACCCGCTTTGTGAACGAAGGCACTAGTCCCGACAAAGGGAGCCTGCGCCGCAGGAACCCGGTTCAAAATATCATCTAGTGCGCGAGAGGCACGTTTTAGATCACTCAACACCTCAGAAGTTATACCCAAAGAATATTGCGATTTATACGGATCTTTTAAACACAAGATAGGAAGCAAAGAGGTCAGGTTAGCATTACCGCACCTTTCACCCAGTCCGTTGAGTGTGCCTTGAATTTGTCGCACCCCAGCATCCACAGCGGCCAAAGTGTTAGCAACAGCATTTTCTGTATCATTATGCGTGTGAATGCCAAGTCGGGTACCCGCAATACCGGACGCAATTACTTGGTGAACAATCTCTCCGACCTCGGCTGGCAATACCCCTCCATTAGTATCACAAAGAACGATCCATCGCGCACCGGCTTCATAGGCAGCGTGAACTGTTTGGAGTGCGTAGGCCGGATTAGCTTTATAGCCATCAAAAAAATGTTCAGCATCAAACAACGCCTCCCTGCCCCTTGCTACTAAATACTCAATTGAACGGGCAATATTTTCAGTATTCTCGGCAAGAGAAATACCCAGTGCAGTTTTAACGTGGAAATCATGTGATTTTCCAACCAAACAGACTGCTGGAGTTGCGGCATTGACAACCGCATTAAGCGCGTCATCATTCTCAGCCGATCGCCCCGACCGTTTAGTCATACCAAAGGCTGTGAAGGTCGACCGCAAAACTGGATTACTATCAAAAAACTCACTATCTATTGGGTTGGCCCCTGGCCAGCCCCCTTCGATATAATCCACACCAAGGTTATCCAAGGTCGTAGCAATCTGTTTTTTCTCAGCGAGCGAAAATTGTACTCCCTGCGTCTGTTGGCCATCACGTAGGGTGGTATCGTAGACATATATTCGGTCTTTAATCATCGCAGCGGCTCCAGTTTCTAGGCATCAAAAGCAGCTGTTGGCAAAAGGTCAACCCCAGATCTTTTCATCCGCATCTCGATAGTAGTAGCCACAAGCTCTCTATAAAATTTTAAAGAAAAACTGTCCTGCCGCTAATTTGCAATTCCTTTAATAATATAGTTGAGTTTGACGGGTTAAGCGAGGCTATTTTGTAAACAAAGTGGGATTGAATGGATTATTCAGCGGGAGCAGCGTGGATGAAGGGCGAGATTGTCCCGGTATCTGAGGCTAAAATATCAGTTTTAGACTGGGGCTTAACTCGTTCAGATATTACATATGATGTGGTACATGTCTGGGACGGTGCATTTTTTCGGCTAGATGATTACTTAGATCGCTTCATGGTTTCGATGGAGAAGTTGCGCCTCGACGTGGAAATGAATCGTGTCGAAATTCGAGCAGCGCTGGTAAAATTGGTAGCTACGTCGGGCCTGCAATCAGCCTACGTTTCAATGGTAGCATCTCGTGGAACCCCGATAGTGCCGGGCACACGCGATCCAAGAGCTTGTGCAAACCATTTTTATGCTTGGGCAGTACCTTTCATCTGGGTAATTCCCGAAGCAGTGGCCAAACGCGGCGTCCATATTTCTGTGGCAAAGCATGCTAGGCGTATCTCAAAAAATGCAGTCGATCCAACGATTAAAAATTATCATTGGGGTGACATGACCGCCGCTTTATTTCACGCTTTAGATGACGGATACGACACGACAGTATTATTGGACAATCAAGGATTCATAACCGAGGGACCAGGATTTAATATATTCGCGGTTATTAATGGTGTGGTGGTTACCCCTCGTTCAGGCATACTTGAGGGGATTTCGCGAAAAACAGTAATGGAAATTTGTATAGAGCTGAACATACCCTGCAAGAGTACTAATATAACTCAAGACGAACTTTTAAATGCAGATGAAGTATTTACAGCCACTACTGCAGGTGGCCTGACGCCAGTAACAAAAATCAATAATAATATTTTTGGAAATGACGCAATTGGACCGATTACAGCTACAATTTTACAGACATACTGGGCCTGGCATGCGCAAGAAAGTTTATTAGAAAGAATTGATTATCTTTAATTACAAAGTCAAAATTTATTGAAATATGGCTGAAAGTTTTAGCTTAATAGACTAAGACTAGTCACTAATAGCATCAGGCTTTACGCTTATCGAAACGATTGCAGGAATAATTTCATGAATATTATTCACCGTTTTACTAATCATTCCATCCACAAATAAATTTCTGTACCGCCTCTCCGACGCGTTAATTGCAATAATAGGTTTTCCATTTGCAAAGGTGAATCCGATTTCAGCTGATGTTCCAGAGTCGATATCTTGGCCAGTTATCAAAGCAACAGTTAAGTCAGCATTTTTTAATGCATTTAAATCATTGCTAAATATCTTGTCTTTTGTTTCTGGACTCATTTCAGAACCGTTTAGTTCAGTTTCATCTATTCCTGACTGGTCTCTATGCGGAAGAAAACATTTATAGCCATTATGCTCTAGTTCGATAGCTATTAGTTCGAGGTAGCTTCTTTCATGAGCATTAAATAATGGACCTGCAATATAAATATATTTGTTCATAAACTTAGATTCCCTATATTTGTTGAAGTTTGAACGCGGTCTTGGTTATCTAAAAAGCTACCCTGTTTCCAGTGCTCAAAACCAGTATTTTCTCCATATCTGGCAATGTATAAACCTAGTAAATTCCTCCAACAGTCTCAAATTAACGACTTGCAAAATATTCCGCAGACCCCATTAGCTGGGTCGTTTAAGCAGCACGGATATGAGGAGTCGTGGGAATGTGCCCATAAAACAAAGCTTAAGTTTAATAGGACTGTAAACCGCTAAATATTGGCTTGAGAAGATTTATAGGTTGGTAAAATATCATTTTCTTGAGCTGTGGCTTCATAAACTCCCCGAGCAATTGCACGACTTAGGCAGACAGCTGCAGCCGCGCCTAAATCACGGAATATCTCATGGTCAACAATACCTTTGCTGGTCGAAACACCAAAAATTAGATCACCATCCAATGGAGTGTGAGATGGTACAATTGCGCGTGCCATTCCATCGTGAGCTGTAACTGCCAAACGATGGCATTGAGGTTTGCTCAAAGGTGCATCAGTGGCGATGATGGCTATGGTTGTATTAGAAATTTCAGTTCCAAAAACCTTCATTGCATTTTCTTTTGGACTATGCGCCTGTTCGAGTTTGGTAGGGTCAGTGTTAACACCCCTACCGCCAAACTCTCCGTTCACTTCAAAAGGTGCAGCCCAAAAATGTTTGCCATTTTCACAAGTAACACTGCCAATTGGATTAGCCACAACTAAAGCACCTATTGTATAACCATTCGCCAAAACCACAGACGCAGATCCTAACCCTCCTTTTTGCATCGCAGCTAAAGCCCCGGTACCGGCACCCACCGTCCCAATAGAAAAGTTATGCGACGCGTTACTAAGCGCTTTACGCCCAAGTTCATGGTACGGGTTTTTATCCCACGCCTTATTTCCGCCATTAATTAGATCAAAAATAATAGCCCCCGGAACGATTGGGATCCGCATTAGACCTACAGGAAAACCACGCCCCATCCGTCTCAAACCATCCATAACACCCGAACATGCATCAAGGCCAAAGGCAGATCCACCCGACAAAACAAGAGCATCTATTTGATCAATAGTTTTGTCGGGTGCCAATAAATCAGTCTCTCTTGTCCCGGGCGCTCCTCCCATTACATGCACACTAGCTGTGAATGGGGCATCTCCAACCAAGACAGTACTGCCAGTCTTAATAAAATTATCATGAGAGTTTCCGACTTTGAGACCAGGAACATCAGTAATTAAATTCCTTAGACCCGGTTTAGATGCACCGTCCACCGTCCACCTCCATTGCAACACCAGTTATCATGGTAGCTTCATCCGAACACAGAAAACAGGCAGCATTGCCCATATCTTCAGGCGTTGAAAACCTTCCAATAGGGATGGTCGAAAGAAACTTAGCCCGAATTTCCGGGGTATCTTCACCCATAAATGATTTCAAAAGTGGGGTCTCACCTGCAACTGGATTGATTGCATTTACCCGAATGCCAGAAGACGCGAGTTCAACCGCCATACCTTTCGTAGCAGTAATTAACCAACCTTTTGATGCATTATACCAGGTCAAACGTGGTCTTGGCGAAACGCCTCCAGTTGAAGCAACATTCAAGATCACGCCAGATTTACGTGATTTAAAATGCGGAACGAACGCTTTTGCTGTCAGATAAACTGATTTAATATTGACATTATACACCTTCTCAAAATCAGCCATCGTCACGTCTTCTAACTCAAGAGGTAAGTGCGTCGTACCAGCGTTGTTCACTAAAATATCTAAATGCCCATATGCGCGTAAAACTGCCTCTCGCATCTCCGAAATACTGCTCGGATCGGACACGTTACAAAGTTGAGCGATACCTCCAATTTCAGTTGCAATTTCTTCTGCCGCACTAAAATTTAGGTCAGCAACCATAACTTTCGCACCCTCAGCCGCAAACTTTTTGGCAATACCCGCACCAAACCCAGATGCTCCACCTGTCACAATTGCAGTTTTTCCTTTAAGTCTCATAAAATTATCCATGCCATGCTGCTACTGTTTTTAGTGATGAAAACCCATAAAGCGCTTCAAAACCTTTTTCACGCCCATGCCCCGACTTGCCCACACCACCAAAGGGTAATTCAACCCCACCACCAGCGCCATAATTATTAATAAATACTTGGCCAGATTTTAACTTTTTTGCTAACCGCATTTGTCGCCCGCCATCTTTTGTCCAGATTGAAGCCACCAACCCATAATCAGTACTATTGGCAATCTTAACCGCTTCAGCCTCCGTCTCAAATGGAATTATTACCTGTACGGGCCCAAAAATCTCATCACGCGCTAAAGGATGGGACCAAGGAACATCTTTGAATAGAGTTGGCCGTACATAAAAACCGTCTTGCTCAGACACAATGTTGCCTTGGGCCGCAATTTTAAGATTAGAACCTCTATGAATAAAATCAGTCACTATCTGTTTTTGCCGCGCAGAAATTAAAGGGCCAACGGATAAATCATCAATAGCTGCGCCAACATTGAGTTTGGAATAAGCCTCTGACATTTGCGCGCAAACTTTATGATAAACACCTTTCTGAACGAGGATCCGACTAGAAGCAGAACATGTTTGACCCGCATTTTGAATTCCAGCATTCACTAAAAAAGGTAATGCCCTATCCAAATCAGCATCCTCAAAAACTAATTGAGGTGACTTACCTCCAAGTTCAAGTGTCACAGGAATAACGTTTTTGGCTGCTGCTGCTTGAATCATCTGGCCCGTTCTAACCGAGCCCGTAAAAGAAATATGTTTGATGTCTGGGTGAGAAGAAAGCGCAGCCCCTGCCTCCGCGCCTAACCCTGTCACTACATTTAATGCACCGGCTGGCAGCCCTGCTTCTTGTGCAATAGCAGCAAAAGCCAAGGCTGTAAGGCAAGCCTCCTCCGCAGGCTTTAAAATACATGCGTTTCCCATGGCCAAAGCTGCCCCCACGGATCGGCCAACAATTTGCATTGGATAATTCCATGGAACAATATGGCCCGTCACACCGTGTGGTTCCCGCAATGTATAAACCGTGTATCCATCCAAATAAGGAATTGTTTCGCCTGTGATTTTATCTGCTGCGCCGCCATAAAACTCCATGTATCGTGCTAACGCCACTGCATCTGAGCGCGCCTGGGACAAAGGTTTTCCAACATCCATTGCCTCAATTTTCGCAAGATCTTCTGTATGTCTGAGAACTGCAACACCCACTTTCGTAAGAATACGCCCCCTCTCAAGTGCAGTCATTGCGCCCCAGTCTCCATCTAAAGACATTTGTGCGGCCTTAACCGCAGCATCAATATCAGCGGCACGCCCCCGTGCGATACTAAAAATAACCCTATTTGTAGATGGGTCGATCACATCAATTTCAGCATCAGCCGCGACCCACTTCCCACCAAGTAAGTTATGGGCCCTTGGAATATTAAATGACTTCAACATGTTATGCAATCTCCGGAAGTTTAGGCGCAGCGGCAATTAACCTTTGCGTGTAAGAATGTTGAGGATTAGAAAATACTTGGTCAGTGTCACCTTGCTCGACAATCTTACCGGACTGCATAACGATCACTCGATCAGTAATCGTGCGTACAACTGAAAGATCATGACTTATAAAAAGATAAGCCAATTGTCGTTTTTGGCATAAACCGGCAATCAAATCTAAAACTTGAGCGCGTATGGAAACATCAAGTGCAGATACAGCTTCGTCAAAAACGATCAGTTCAGGCTCGATAATCAAAGCGCGAGCAATTGCTATACGTTGACGTTGACCGCCCGAGAACTCGTGAATGAATTTGGTTGAATCCTCTGGCCTCATTCCTACATCTTCCAACGCCTTAGCGACGGCTCGTTCTCTATCTTTCCCCATAATTTGATTGTTCAAAACATGAAGCGGTTCGGCAATCAATCTATCTACACGGTGTCGAGGGTTGAACGAGCCGTAGGGGTCTTGAAACACCACCTGCATCTTACGGCGAACTGGCAAATTAACAGATTTTTTTGTGAAGACCGGCTGCCCATCAAGCAGTATCTGGCCGCCCTGAACTTCTTCAAGACCCAATATAGCGCGGGTCAAAGTTGATTTTCCACAACCACTTTCACCTACCAATCCAACCCGTTCTCCATGAGATATAGTGAAACTAACTCCATTCAAAGCCTGAAAAGTTGAGCGTAATCCAAAGACTTTAACCCTCGGTAAATTATATTTGCGTGTCACAGATTCAACAGACAAAAGAGGTGGTGATGGTATGTACTCTGGCAAGATAACCTGATGTTTCGAAGCATTAAATAAAGATTTTGTGTACGGGTGGCGCATATTATGTAGAAGATCATAAGTTGCTGCCGCCTCAACGATATGCCCACTCTGCATTACCACAATCTTATCAGCTATTTCGGCGACAACGGCCAAATCATGTGTAATAATCAAGAGCCCCATATCAAATTCAATCACCAAATCTTTTAAAAGCTCAAGAATGGTTGCTTGCGTGGTCACATCTAGCGCAGTTGTTGGTTCATCTGCGATCAATAGCTTTGGTCGCAATGCAATCGCCATAGCGATTACAACTCGTTGTCTCTGACCACCAGACAACTCATGCGGATAACGAGATGGATCAACGTTTAGACCGACACGGCGCAACATAGCTTTTGCCTGTATATTGGCATTATGCTTCGAAGATTTTTTATGAATGGTGATTGTTTCTGCAACCTGATCACCAATAGTCTGAACCGGGTTTAACGCAGTCATAGGCTCTTGAAAAACCATTCCCATCAAACGCCCACGCATGCTGCAAAGGTCACTCTCTGACGTGCCTAAAATATTAGTATGCTCTAAAAAAATACGACCATCAGTCACCGACCCACGCGGCAAAAGCCCCAATACGGCCAAAGCGGTCATAGACTTCCCTGATCCGCTCTCACCAGTGATCGCCATAATTTCACCAGGACGCATTTCAATGGAAACATCGTGAAGAATTTTTGTGTCACCAATTGAAAGCGAGAGATGCTCAATGCTCAGAAGGTTCATGTTCGGTCATTCTTAATTCGAGGGTCAAAAAGATCACGAAGACCATCCCCCATCAAATTTAATCCAAGCACCATCAGCAAAATAGCAAACCCAGGGACTAGCGCCACGTGTGGCGCAATGCTTACTAATGTTTGCGCGTCAGCAAGCATACGGCCCCAGCTTGCAGTTGGAGGTTGGGCGCCCAAACCAATATACGACAGCGAAGCCTCAGCTAATATCCCAAGGCTAAATTGGATAGTCCCTTGAACAATCATCAAATTCATTATGTTTGGAAAAATGTGTTCTACTGAAATACGCGTCTCTGATTTTCCACATACGCGCGCAGATAACACGAAATCACGCTCCCAAAGAGGTAAGGCCGCAGCGCGCGTAAGGCGTGCAAAAACTGGAATGTTGAATATGCCAATCGCAACGATAGCATTCACCGCAGACGGCCCAAAAACTGCGGTTATCAAGATCGCAATTACCAATGAAGGAAACGCAAATATAAGATCGTTTCCCCGCATAATAAACTCGTCAAGAAAAGAACCTCGCCTTGCCGCAGAAAACAATCCCAGAGGCACACCAATCACCATACCTATACCCACAGCTAGTAACGCCACAGCAATTGATGTCCGCGCGCCCATCATGACCATAGATAAAATATCACGGCCAAAGTGGTCGGTACCCAGCCAATTATCCCAGTTAGGCGTTTTCAGCTTATTTGGAATTTGGAATGTTTCGATATCATACGGGATCCACAGCAAAGAAACACAGGCTAAAAGTGCAAAAATCAACGTAAGAAACGCACCTATGATCAATCCACGGCTCATGATTTTCTACGCAATCTTGGATCAACAATAGCATAAGTGATATCTACCGCAAAATTAACTATGATCACCGTGAACACCAGCAACATCACCACACTTTCCACGACGATTAGATCACGCGCAGAGATCGCTTGAAAAATTAGCCTGCCCAATCCAGGTAAAAAGAAAATTTGTTCGATTATAATGCCACCTGCGAGCAGAAATGAAAACTGTAACCCAATGATCGTTATAACCGGGATCAAAGCATTGCGAACGGCGTGACGCCAAAGCGCTTGGCGGCGCGTCAGTCCTTTGGCACGAGCTGTGCGGATAAAGTCTTCTGATAGCATATCGAGCAAAGATGACCGCATTATGCGCGCCAAAATCGCGGCCTGAGGCAGTGCTAATGAAATAGCTGGAAGGGTAAGAGATTTTAAACCTTGTATAGGGTCACTCCATCCTGGAAATCCTCCAGCTGAAAACCATCTTAGATTTATAGCAAAGATCAACACCATTATCATAGCAAACCAAAAATTAGGAATAGCAACGCCCATCTGTGTTGCCCCCATTATTGTAACATCACTCACACCTCCCCGACGGCTGGCGGCTAGAATACCTGCCGGGAATGCTATTAATGTAGAAAGAATTAATGCGTAAATAGCTAGTGGAAGGGAAACCCAAATACGATCAGCTATAAGCTCAGACACAGGGGTTTTGTAAGTCCATGAGTTCCCAAAATCTCCTTGCAACATTCCAATCACCCAGTCAAAATATCTAAGTGCCAGTGGTTGATCGAGGCCCATTTCGCTGCGTAAAGCAGCCAAAGTATCTTCACGGGCGTTTATGCCTAACATAAAAGAAGCGGGGTCGCCCGGAATTACTTCGATGACCGAAAAGATAACTAAAGACGCTACAATGAGACTGATGATCAATGAGGTCAAACGAGCAAAAGTGTAACGGATCACCTCAGATATCTCCATAAATTCTTATACTTAAATGCGAAAAACATATTTCAACTCAAGAGAATATTCTACTATTTCCTGGATAGTAAAAAAATAGTCCAGTCCTTTACGACGATCATATGATTATGTTTTGGGTTAAATATCATAAAGTTTTATGAATGTTCTAGTTTTCAAAATCAAAATTAATCTTCTGCTATATTCTTAATCGGTATAATTAGCCTCGGCGGCCTACAGGCCGCCGAGGCTAGCATTTTTAATCGGCCCAGCTGACGACAGTCAGGTCAACTGCAGCGGTCGGCTGGTTAACCCAAAGGCCGCGAACTCCAGCTTTAGCAACAGTTGCCACGGCAAGTTCAAATAAATAACCATTTACGTAATCTTCTGATATTATTTTTTGCGCTTTAGCCAACAATGCTGTTCGCCCAGCTGGATCAGCAGTCGCGTTGAGCTCAACCATCAGTGCTTGGAAATCGGCATTGTCGTACTGAAAGTAATATTCTGGGTTCGCATAAATACCAATATCCATGGGCTCAGTGTGACTCACAATGGATAGGCCAAAATCTTTAGCCTTAAAGACTTCGTCTAGCCACTGAGACCATTCCAGATTACTTATTTCCGCATTAATACCAATTTGCCGTAATTGGCTTGCAATTATTTCTCCACCGCGGCGCGCATATGACGGAGGCGGTAACTTTAGCGTTGTGGTAAACCCATCAGGAAAGCCAGCTTCTGCCAAGAAAGCTTTTGCTTTCACTGGATCGTATGGTGAATTTGCAAGCAAATCTACATAATCTGGGTTGTGTGGCGCAAAGTGCGTTCCAATCGGCGTGCCATACCCAAACATCGCACCATCGATAATAGCCTGTCGGTCGATTGCATGGGCAACAGCTTTGCGTACCAAAAGGTTGTCAAATGGTGGCATTTTATTGTTAGTCGACAAAATAGTTTCGCCTTCTGTGTTGCCAACAAGCACTTGAAATCGTGAATCAGCCTCAAATTGAGGTAAATTTTCTGGGGCCGGAAAGCCAACAAAAACATCTACATCTTCCGCCATAACCGCAGCAAAAGCAGCTGTTGGATCTGAAATAAATCGGAAGGTCGCAGTTTCCAACACTGCGGGTGTTCCCCAATAATCATCATTACGCACAAGCTCTAACCGATCACCCTGAACCCAATCACTAAATTCAAAGGCCCCAGTTCCAATTGGATTTGACGCAATGTTTTCGATACTTTCAGCCGCGACAATAACAGCGTCTCCCCAAGCCATATTAAACAAAAAGCTTCCGTTTGGTTGATCAAGTGTGACTTTTATAATCATGGGATCGATGACTGTGACATCAGTAATACCAGCAAAAAGACCTTTTTGAGCGTTAGTACTATCTTCAGAACGCGCACGGTCTAGGCTGAATTTTACATCCTCAGCATCCATAGAGGTTCCGTCATGAAACGTCACTCCGCTATTTAAATTAAAGGTATAGACCGTCCCATCACCAGAAATGTCCCAGTCTTTGGCAAGACCCGGCACAACGGCACCATCGCCGTCGAAGCGGGTAAGACCTTCGAAAACGTTTGAATATAAAACGCTGTCAATCGCTTGAGCGGCACCACCAGTTGGATCAAGGTTTGGTGGCTCCAACTGAATCGCAACGGTTATATCTGTTTGTGCCGAGGTACCACCAGCTATTAGCGCAAAAGTACTTACGGTGACCGATAACAATAATTTATGCATTAGTTTTCTCCCATTTAGTAATTATTTCTCCAGCAGAATATCTGCAAGACAGCGAGCCATAACTTGCACACTGTCCATCATGTCTTCCACACCCACGTACTCATCAGGCTTATGCGCTAGCTCAAGTATACCAGGCCCATAAGCAACACAGTTTTTCAGTGTTCCAATTCTATCAATATGCTTTTGATCATATGTCCCAGGAGACGCCACAAACTCTGCAGGCTTTCCCATTACAATTTCAATCTGCTTCGCCACACTGGCCGCGATAGGTGCTTCGCGGTCAGTCATTGAGGGAAGGACACTATTTATTTCACGCATGTCATATTCAAAGTTAGGCCTCTCAACTTTCAGTTCATTCAAAAGACTTTCAACTTCATCCCGCACATCATCTAGAGTTTCTTCAACTAAAAACCGCCTGTCAATTACGATGCGGCAACTGTCAGGAACACAATGCGCCGGAAGCCCTGTAAAGTCATCAGCCTGTTCTGCTTGGCCTCCATGAATTGAATTTATATTCATAGTCGAAGATCGCGCTCCATCAGGTACCACTGGCATATCAGTCCGTCTGGCCGCCATAGCAGGATAAAGTTGCGTCTCAAATTTATCAATTACCGCACCCATGTGCCTAACAGCACAATCTCCAAGAAATGGCATCGAGCCATGAGCAATCTCACCAAAGGTTTCAATTTCAGCCCACCACCCGCCTCGGTGACCTAAACAAACACGGTCCTTGTTCAAAGGTTCTGGAATAATAACATGCTGCACCCTTTTAGGGTCAAAAAAGCCTTTTTCTGCAAGATATGCCACGCCACCATAGCCTCCAGATTCTTCGTCGCCTGTCGCAGATATCTCGATCGCCCCTTGAAAGTCGGGGTTCGTATGAATGAAAGACTCAACAGCAATAATCGAAGCGGCTAAACCGCCCTTCATGTCACAGGCGCCTCTTCCATAAATCTTACCATCAACAAGTGCTCCGCCGAATGGATCCTGTGTCCAACCACTTCCGACCTCCACTACATCGATGTGACTGTTAAAATGAACACACTCGCCAGAGCCTGTACCTTCGCGGCGTGCAACTAAATTCCAGCGTGGATATTTGTCGCTGTCTCCCGGCGTGTCATAAGCTCTAACCATTTCAGTGTTGAACCCGTGCTTTGTGAGCCTCTTGTTTAGGAACTCACAAATATCTCTGTAGTTTTCACCTGGAGGATTCAAAGTAGGAATACGAATTAGATTTTGTGTCAGCAAAATCAAATCATCGCGTCGAGTAGCAATTTCGCTTAAAAGTGGATCAAGCTTGGTATGTTGTTGTAGAGACTCCATCTATTGAGTATTGAAAAAAATAAATACGGTGGCAATACCGTAATAACACGGTATGGTTTTCATATGGTTAATTATACAAAAATAGCTTTTGACAACGCTCCAATAGGATTGGTCATGGCAGAAAACCGAATAATAAAGTGCTGTAATTTAAAGTTTTCTACAATGTTAGGATACCGTCAAAGAGATATTCAAGGACAATCTTTTCGGATGTTTTATGGATCAAACGAAGAGTTTGAGAGAATCCGAGACGTCGGCATAAATACTCTTAAAACTAAGGGAGAATATAGTGACGAGCGGCTTTTGCGTCATCAAAATGGCCACAGTGTTTGGTGTCGTTTTCGCGCCCATTCGTTAACCCAAAATAACCCGTTAGACCGGATTATATTGAGTTATGCTCAGATTTCTAATAATGCTCAGTCGATCAACTTAAGTAAGAGAGAGCGACAAGTTCTGGGCTTAATGAGCCAGGAAATGAGCAGCAAACAAATCGCACAAGAATTAAATTTGTCTCCCCGAACTATTGATGACGTGAGAGCGCGATTAATAAAACGCTACAAGGTAAAGCGGTGCTCTGACTTGTTAAGTAGAATGACCGGGCTGGGTTAATTTACTCTCACCTTAGTAACGATCCATACGCACTAATCTAAATTCTCGATCGAGATTTATTAGAGCCAAAGGCGACATTGATCGTAATCAGGGCCATAAAAACAATTGGAAAGGCAGTTTTGATTACAAAAGGCTAAAAAGTAGATTTATAAGAAATGCCGCACCAAATGGAGCGGCATTAAGAAAATACTTTGCTTGACAATTATATTCACCGATCGCGACACTAACAGAAAGTCATAGCCCCGAACATCGGATATTAATGATGTCTAATTTGAAAGTTATTACAGAGATTCCCGATATGGCTATTATGATGCCTGATGGCTGTCGCCTATCAGCACGTGTCTGGATGCCTCAAGACAGTATTGAAACCCCAGTGCCCGCAATTTTAGAGTTCCTGCCGTATCGCAAGCGTGATGGAACAACAGCCCGCGACAGCCTAACTCATCCATATTTTTCAAAGCGAGGATACGTCTGCGTTAGGGTAGACATGCGTGGGAACGGTGACAGTGATGGTTTAATGGAGGATGAGTATAGCCAACAAGAGCTGGATGATGCAGTCTCAACAATTCACTGGCTAAGTGCCCAGCCCTGGTGCAATGGAGCTGTCGGAATGATGGGTATAAGCTGGGGAGGTTTTAATGCCTTGCAAGTTGCAGCTCTGCAGCCAAGCCCACTGAAAGCGATAATCACCCTCTGCTCCACGGTAGACCGCTTCGCCGACGATATCCATTACAAAGGTGGGTGTTTACTGAACGAAAACCTCGGCTGGGGTGCCACAATGTGGGCCTATTCCTCACGCTCGCCTGATCCCGCTATAGTTGGAGAAAAATGGCGCCAAATTTGGATCGACCGGCTTACAGCACAGCAGTTTTTACCCAGTGTATGGCTAAGACATCAAAACAGAGATGCCTATTGGCAGCACGGTTCAGTTTGTGAGAATTATGAGTCCATAACCGCAGCGACGTTAGCAATTGGGGGTTGGGGTGATGCATATAAAAATACTGTCTCACATCTGGTGCGGAATCTTACTGCACCAGTCAAGGGTATTGTTGGGCCGTGGGTTCATAAATACCCACATTTTGCTGTCCCTGAACCCCGGATAGGTTTTTTGCAAGAAGCACTAAGATGGTGGGATCATTGGCTTAAAGATATCGATTGTGGCATAAAAAATGATCCGGATTATACAGCCTATCTAATGCACGGCGTTCGACCCAAAACATGGTATGATGAACGAAAGGGGCATTGGATTGTCGAAAATAATTGGCCAGAGGGATTAAAAAACCAAATATGGCATCTTCAGCGTGACGATAAACTGGGCATGGAAAGTGAACAAATTCAACGCAGCATCATATCGCCACAAATTTGCGGCCTATCAGCGGGAGAATATTGTGCAATCTGGTTAGGACCCGAAATGCCCGGCGATCAGCGTATCGACGATGCACTCTCAGCCTGTTTCACATCCACAGCCTTGCAACAGGATACTGATATAGTTGGTGCACCAACACTGAAATTAAGCCTTAGTGCCGACCGGCCAGCAGCTCAGCTGGCTATTCGCCTTAATCATGTTCATCCAGACGGCGCATCAACACGGATTACCTATGGCGTTTTAAATCTCGCCCATCGAAACGGCCACTCAACAGCCGACCCATTAATAAAAGACGAACTAATAAACATAACAATTACACTTGATCAAATCGCATACCGAGTACCCAAGGGGCATCACCTTCGGATTGCAATTTCTTCAAATTACTGGCCACTCTTATGGCCAATGCCAGAGGCGGCAGTGATCAATATTACCGGGGGTCAATTAGATATTCCCCTGCGCCCAAGCGGGTCAAAAGATGAGAGGTATTTTTTAGATCCAGAGTCTGACGCGCCCTGGGAAATTGAAACAATTCGTTCAGCCCAAAACAGTAGAAAACAGATCAGTGACCAAACAACTGGTGAAGTTACTATTGAGATTATCGATGATTTTGGGAGCGCGCGGGATTGCGATCACGGCCTTGTCAGCGGTTCGGTGGCACGCGAATGGTGGACAATACATCCCGAAGATCCACTTTGCGCCAGCGCTAAAACCCATTGGACAACTGAGAACAGCCGCGATGCGTGGTCAGTGCGCACAGAAACCTATACAACTATGACCGCTGATGCCAAAAATTTTTACCTCACAGCTCGCCTCGAGGCCTATGAAGACGAGGTATTAATTTATCAGAAAGACTTAGAGGACTGTATCCCAAGGGATTTCAGATAAAGTCTTCTAAGTTATGAGATATATTATAAAAATTTCAAATACTTTAAATATCAGTTACTAATTAGGAAACCGAGGTAAGCCAAAACTAATTGAAAAGAAATTTTATAAGGAAGCAGTTTTAAAATAATTAATACGACCACCACTCAACAGGGCCTTAGTGCTAAAATGTAGTAATGAATGCTCTAATAAACAAAATTTAGTGGCCCGCATCAGCCCTTTTACCAATCAAATTTGTCAACCAGTCGGGATCCATTTCTGGAACTGATGATAGTAGCAAGGCTGTATAATCAGGGTGAGGCGGTTGGAAAACGTCAGTTTTCAGGCCCTGCTCCACGACCTCCCCTTGGTTCATTACTACCACCTGATCGGCAATAGCATTGACTGTTGAGATGTCATGCGTGATGAACATGTAGGTTAGACCTAATTCCTCTTGCAACCGCATTAGAAGCTTGAGAATTCCCTCTTGAACAATCTGATCCAACGCCGAAGTCACCTCATCACAAATTATGAAGTCGGGCTCCGCTGCCAATGCGCGTGCTATGCAAATTCGTTGCTTTTGCCCACCAGATAGTTCTGCAGGTAATCGCTCCATAAAGCTTGCATCTAACTCGATCATCTCTAGAAGATCTGTTACTCGCCTAGTCTGTGCGGCGCCTCGTATTCCAAGATAAAAATCAAGAGGGCGCCCTATTATTTCGCGCACAGTTTGACGCGGATTCATTGCGGTATCTGCCATTTGATAAATCATCTGGATTCGGCGTTTTTGCTCCTTGCTACGACGGGCAAGCTCCGGAGGTAGATCCTCTCCATCAAACCGTACTATGCCAGACTTTTGGGGCAAAAGCCCCGTGATAACGCGCGCTGCAGTCGACTTTCCTGACCCGGACTCTCCCACAATTGCAACAGTCGAACCTTTGGGGATTTCAATGTTAACGTTATTTAATACTTTTGCTGATCCGTAACTAGCATCAATGCCTTTTAGCGACAGAACTGAGGCCTGTGCTTCTTGCTGTGGCTTCTCAAGCGCCCGTACGGACCAAAGGGACTTGGTATATTCCTGTTTGGGTGCAATCAGCATTTCACGTGTTGGAGCTTCTTCCACTTCACTTCCATAACGAAGTACTTTTATAACGTCAGCCATCTGAGCCACCACTGCCAGATCATGTGTGATATAGATTGCCGCTGTATTAAACTCTTGCACTATCGATCTCATCGAGGCCAAAACCTCAACCTGCGTAGTTACATCAAGTGCTGTGGTAGGCTCATCAAATACCAATAGATCTGGGCGAGGCGACATTGCCATAGCTGTCATCACCCGTTGCAACTGTCCGCCTGAAACCTGATGAGGATAACGGTCACCAATATTGTCAGGGTCTGGTAAATTTAAAACGTCATACAGCTGCTTTGCATCATCATAAGCGTCTTGACGACTTTTGATGCCGGCCCGTATTGTTGAAGCTGTAGTCTGGACAATCAACCGACGCGCAGGATTAAAGGAAGCCGCCGCAGATTGGGCAACATACGTCATCCGATTGCCCCAGAATTTGCGCTTTTCACTATCTGACAATTTTGCCAGATCCACGCCATCAAAGATGATTTCGCCCTCGGTGATGCGGCATCCAGGCTGGGTATAACCCATTGCAGCAAGACCAAGCGTCGACTTGCCAGCACCAGATTCTCCGATCAGGCCTAGCACCTCACCAGCATGCAGCGTTAAATCAATACCATTGATAATATCGTGCCATTTTTCATCGGAAAATCCTTGGATCTTTAGACCCTTGATTGACAACAAAACATCACCTCTTTTAGTTTTATTGTTCATCATTCAGACCACTAGTTTTGTGTAGAAACCAGTCTACAACAAAATTTATTGCGACGGTTAGCACAGCAATAGCCGCGGCAGGCAACAACGGGGTCAAACCAACCTTTAAATCATATTGTGCAAACATTATAAGCGAAGCGTTATCACGCACCATTGAACCCCAATCAGCCGTTGGGGGTTGAATTCCAACACCAAGGAAGGACAGAGCGGCAATAGTTAAAAATACAAAACAAAACCTAAGCCCAAATTCAGCAATTAGCGGAGGCATAATATTGGGCAAAATTTCACGCCGCATTATCCAACCCAGTCCCTCACCGCGTAGTCGCGCCGCTTCCACATAGTCCATAACCACTACGTTCAATGCCACAGCCCGAGTTAATCGAAATACCCTAGTACTATCCAATACTGCAATAATTATAATAAGATTGGTAACTGTCGAACCAAAAATAGACAAAAGAACTAAAGCAAAAATTAAACTGGGAATCGCCATCAGCACGTCAACAGAGCGACTAAGAAATTGATCTAACCAACTTCGATTAATTGCAGCAGCAAGGCCTAAAATTCCCCCAATTAGAAATGCTAAAAAAGTAGTTGCAACCGCAATGCCCACTGTATTTCGAGCACCGAAAATCATTCGCGAAAAAATATCTCTACCAATTTGATCAGTGCCAAAAATATAAACTGAGCCCCAGGGCGCATATGGTTCAGGAAACACTTCTGCCTCTCCATAGGGAGCCAGAACAGGCGCAAAAATTGCGACTAGTGCATAACATAGAATTATTATCATACCAAAGCGTGCAGTGAGCGGAGCCTTACGTAGGTCCATTACAATACGTGCCCAAAATGTACGACGTTCATTTACTGCAGCGACTTCGCCGAGAGCTGAATAAGTGTTGGGGTCTGTTTTCATTTTGGGTGTAGCAATCGTGGATTAGTGGCAATACCTATAATATCGGCAGTTAAGTTTAAAAGTATGTATGTAATTGCAAAAATTAGAGCACAGCCTTGAACCACCGGTATATCTCTGCTCGCAACTGCATCAACCATCAGTTGGCCAATGCCTGGATAGACAAAAACAACCTCAACGACTACGACCCCCACCACTAAATAAGCTAAGTTAAACGCAATAACAGTCGCAATTGGAGCCCAAGCATTGGGCAAAGCGTGTTTCAAGATAACTTCAGTTGGCGAAGCACCAGACAAACGCGCCATTTGAATGTAGGGCGAGGCCAACAAGTTAATTATAGCTGCACGCGTCATCCGCATCATGTGCGCCACGATGACCAAAGTCAG